>Ga0256405_10001427_pt1 | contig 65188 bp, 53 predicted proteins | sample RumenRJG_02DNA_FD_189096 | JGI IMG/M metagenome (GOLD analysis project Ga0256405, IMG submission 189096) | Bovine rumen microbial communities from Lethbridge, Alberta, Canada - RJG_02 | ecosystem: Host-associated > Mammals > Digestive system > Stomach > Rumen | place: Canada: Alberta... | reverse complement strand
ATCATTTTGCTTCAATTATTTGCAGGTTTCTGACCTCAATATAAGCATTTTCTGCAAATAAAACAAGCATATTTCGGGTTTATTTTATTGATTATCAATCAGTTTTGACTAAAGCAGGGCCGACTATATATGATAAGGACAACAAGGAGAACCCTTTCGCCACCATTATGTGCGCCGTGCTCGGCACCTGTGCCCAGCTTGAGCGTGATGCAATCTACTTCCGGCTCTCCAGCGGAAGAAAAGTCTATGTGGCCAAGCATCTCAAGGAGACAGGCAAGACGGGTCTCGGCCGTAAGGTCGGATACAAGAAACCCAAGGAGGCCTATGAGGAAGCGTACAAGGATGTCATCAAACTTCTTCGCAAAGGCTACCCAATCCGCCAGACGGCCAAACTGGCGGATGTGAGCGAAAGCACCGTGAAGAAAGTCAAGGCCATGTTCTTATTATAGGAGGGATGGTTATGGAGAAACGAAAGGGACCTGATACCAGGAAGAAGTGCCCGATCTGCCGGAAACGATATGATGGGTATGGACATAATGCGCTTCCTGTCTGGCCGGGGAGATGCTGCGACAAGTGCCATCGCGACTATGTTGTTCCGATGCGGATGCGACTCATAATGCAACAGATGGAAGAGGAAAACGAGAAGAAAGAGGGCGGAGAGACGCCTCCCGAAGAATCGGACGATCCTTTGTTATTTTTATTCTGTCTCTTCCAAGTGCGATGATAACCATGGGTCAGCGGATGACGGAGGAGCATGTATATTGTTTTTTATTTTTTCTAATAATGGTAAACAGTATCAATTTTAATGACAGAAACGTAACGGTTTCAATGACCTATCAGGAGCTACAAGCCCTGATGAGGGAGTGTGTGGATTACACAATGAAGACTTATTCTAAAGATTTCGACCGGATGGATAAGAGGAAAATGCTCACCGCCAAAGAAGCGGCCAAGTACGTCGGTCGGAATGTATCAACCATCTATCGCTGGAAGGGGTCAGGGTATCTTCACGCAAGAAGCGTAGGAGGAAGGGACTACTTCTATATGGATGAAATCAAGGAACTCACAACACCGGAGGCATCTTAATATGGCTACGATCAATTTTGAATTGTCCAAACAGAAGGACAAGGCCACCAAGAAGTCACAGATATTAGTGCGCGTGAGTATTTCCCGGTCATTCAGGGTTGGTGGAAAGACAGGTCTTTTCATCAGCCCCAGAGACTGGGATCACAGAGCTAACTCTATAAGGAAAATCTCCCGCATAGAGAGTCGAGACAAACAGCAAGAGCTGGAGAACCTGCGTGTTCAGTTGGACAGGCTGAAAGAGCATATCGGCCAAGCCATCATTGATACGAAGGATTTTGAAAAGATGACCGACAAGAAGGACAAGCAGGAGTGGATTGAATATACCATTGCCTGTTTCTATGACCCAGCGGTTAGGCTGACCAAGGTGAAGAACCAGACGTTCAAGGAATTTGCGGCGGTGTATTGCAAGATCCGCAGCCTGGAGGAAGAGTGGCCGCTGGCGAAGAAGTCATCCGTTAATCAGAAGAAGAAATGGGATCACCCGTCTTATGACAAGTTAAGCGCTGTCCAGACTCAGATTAATCTTATGAACCCTCGATTAAAGATGGATGACATTACGGGGGAGACGCTTGACCAATATCAGGCCTTCCTCATCAAGAAAGGGTATAAGAACTCTACAGTGGAGAACCATGTTTCTTATTTCTCCCAGATTCTGAAATGGGCGTTTGAGCATGGTTACTTGAAACACGGGAAGGATGTAAGGATGTAATTAAGCACAAAACCCCGACGCTGAAACTCGCTCCCCAGAAGGCTGTCATCTACCTCAAGTGGGATGAATTTCAGAAACTGTACAACTTTGAATTCCCAGAAGACAAAAAGTATCTGGAGTTAATCAGGGACAGGTTCTGCTTCTGCTATCTCACCTCTCTCCGTCACAGTGACCTGGATATTCTTCGGCGTGCGAACTTTGACAATCCGGAAGATCCGACCAAGTTCACCTTCATCAGCAAGAAGACGAATGACGGTCTCACTGTTTTCCTGGTTCCGGAGGCAATCGCTTTGTACAAGAAGTATCTGGACATCCCGACAGGATGACTCGCATTTCCCAAGAAACACAACCAGAATATGAATAAAGGCATCAAGGAAATCGCCAAGATGCTCGGCTTTACCAGGGAGGTGGAAATGATGCAGTATTGTGGGAAGAAACCTGTCTACAAGACGTCACAATTGTGCGAAGTGATCGGGACGCATGCCGCGAGAAGGACATTCGTAGTGAACGCCTTGGAAGAAGGGATGTCCCCGGAGATGGTGATGACCTTTACCGGACACGCCGACTACGATACGATGAAACCGTACATAGCCTGACCGACAAGACACGACAAAGTGCTCTATTGAACAGTTTCAAGATGGAAGAAGAGAAGCCGTAATGGTTTCTCTTCTTTTTATCTTTCTCGCGCCGCGTATTGGGCTACCACCTTTCCGTTCCGATACACTGCAAATCCCCGTCGCTCTTACTATTTAAGCAGGAGAATGTACACGATAAAGAGAGATATCAATACTATGATATCAACTATGACTATGGTTCTTATCAGTCTTTTTTTATCTGGTTTCGGTCGCATTTCCATCTTCGATTTTGCGTTCGCAAATCCGCCACATCTCTTGGAACGAATTCAATGATAAGCGGGCAATCTCGGTTTCTCCAGGAGCACCGTTAGGTGAAGTGCCACTTTCGAATATTAGGTAAGCGACATCATTATTAAGCATTTTGTCTACAACAGATGCATCTCCGCAGGCATACATAGGAAATCCATCTTCGTCAGATTCTTTAGGTGACCAGTTTTCAAGGCGAACGATGTCGCGACTGTCTTCATCCTCTTCGACACCACCATCGGCAACATACTTTGAGAAGACAATCATAGGAGATCCTTCTGCGGAATCCGGGTAGAAGATCTGAAGTGTGGGTTCGGGCGCTTCTTCCGTTGGTAGGGTTACCATCAGGTGAAAGAAACCATTGGTTGGCTCTTCGGAATGTTGATGACATACGTAGTAATGATCACGCCAGACAATGGGAATTTGCTCATCTGGTGAGTAGAACCAAAGCATCATCGCATCGGCGATTTGTCCAAGAATCTTTGCCACGTCTTCATAATCGGCGTCCTTCCCGGAGTCTTTGAGTTCAGTATACTTTTCACCCATCGCTTCAATGGTAACATAACCCCATTCTTGGCCAAACAGTCTATTATTTAAGCTAGTCTCGTCTCCCATCGCAGCGCACAAACTATCCACAAAGGGATATACAACATCAGTCACTTGCTTCCAAGAGGCCGTGGAGTCAAGTACGATTTCAACAAATGCTCGGTGGCGTTGATTGCGAGATATTGAGACCTTCTTGTTTGTGGTTTGGTCACAAGAAATTGCAAGGATGCAGATGGATAGAATAGCGAGAATTCGTGTGGCGTTGCGGACAGAATCTTCAGATGTCATCTCAATATCGGCTAATGCGTAGTGTGCTATAACTCAAGGCTTTCAACTGGTATGTCGCAGAACTTGCAGATGTCCTCGTAGGCGAGAAGTTCGGAGGGCTCGATGACGCCATCGGCAAGGATCATGTTCTTCATCAAGGCGGCATAGTTCTCCTTCTGCTCGTCTGTCATTCCCTTCAAGATGGAGAGGCAGAGGAGGGTGCTGAAGTCCTTGACTTTGAAGTGATCTTCTGGGCTAAGGTTCAACTCTTTCTTGACTTTCTCAAAATACAGAGTCTCTCGCTCATCGATTTTCTCGTCGATGCTTATTATGTCCAGGAGCAATCTGACGATTGCCATTTTCTGATTGTACTTGTATTCCATATCTGTTGTCTTTTGTTATTCTATTACTACTACGCCTGGAAAACCCTCAGAACTCTTGTCCAGCGACTGCCGCAAGGTTCGCCGGAGAAATCTTTACAATAGGGGTTTCCTCCGTGTTCGGATGTTCGTCCAGTCGCCATGTTATTACAACTCCAGAACTCGTTGTATTTCGTATTCGTTTTACTATTCAGCAAGTTGAAATCGGGATCGTCTTGCTCCATCAACCGAACGAAGGTGTCGATTTTGTGTGTGCGTATATCATCAATGTGCGGGCTGATGCATACGCAATACTTTTGAGAGCGTGGAAGAGATTTCACAAGGCTGGCCAGATGCTCTACGGAATAACTCTCCATATCAAGGACATTGGAGAACAAGTGTACCGTTGTCTCGGGTTCCACGAGATGAATATCGTCTGGTGTCAGCTCGTCAAATTCCTTGCAGATGGTTTGGAGAGGCACATCTGGTGCATATCTCTTGCAATGGAGTGCGGCCCTCCTTAGCGCGATTTCCGATGGTTCAATGAGTATGATCTGCTTGATGTTGGCCGTGCCATATTTATCCATAAACACCATCGATGCGAGACCTTGTCCACAACCCCAGTCAATCAGTGATACTGGCTTGTCAAATTCCTGTGGGAAGGGGAAGGTAAGTGCCGACTTAACCTTTGCCTGGTGCATGTTTCCGTAGTTCCGCATATAGTCAAACAGACCGTCCTCGGTTTGAATCTGTTGGACACCACGTCCGGAAATCCCATTGCCGGATGCCCGATCGTCGGATAGCCTCTTGATGCTACGGAAATTACACGGAACTCTTTGAATGACTCTTGAATAGTCCGTGTCTTCTTCTATGATAAACTCATCGGCAGGCGTGGGTCTTGCCCTGACTATAGATTCCTGGATAATGGCATCGATGATGGCTTGAATCTGGTCTTGAGCCACCACCGGGTTGGATGCATTTACATTCCCCAGGCCTTGAATATCATTTAGGAATGGATACTCGGAAAAACGAACGGATGTGTCAATTCTCTGCTTTAATTCCTCCGCGAAATCCGGAGATAATTGATCGAGCGCTGCAGAATAATAACTTAAGAAAGTGATAAGGCACTTCTTGTTATTATCTTCTTCTGTGTCAATTGCTTCTTGGAGTAGGGAACAGACTTGCGCGTACTTCTCGATAATGTCATCGGCAGTATGAGGACGGGGATAGATATAGCTAACTCCGGCCGTCAATCGTTTGTTGAGATGGATCTGTTCGCTATGTTTATTGGCAATACGGACAAGATGCGGAATGGCAGACTGAAGATTGAGTCTCTCGGCAAAGTCCAAGCATATCAAGATGAATGCACGATTCTCTTGACTCTCAAAACCGAGCTTTGAGATTATGGAATGCTTGAACATTATCAAATCGCTTATCCCGTCTCGTTCGGCGCATATGGTCTCCCATCCGGAATTGTATAATTCATACAAGTCCGGCATACTCTCCATGATGCTCGTAGAGAGGGCTTCAGCGGTGTCAATGCTGAGCAGTCTGTCTATTACCTCACTCATTCGATTCAAATGGTAACAACCCATCTTCCCGGACGGGAGACGGCTTGATTACGTCCTCTTGTACAGGACTCTGAGGCTCAACGACTTCCTTATCGGTGCCCTCTATCTGAACTTTTCCCGTCGATTTCTTTGAGGGTTTGGACGAGCCTTTTGATTTTGCAGAGCCGGACTTGGCCTTTGCTGTCTTATTGCTCTTTTTACCGGTCGTATAGCTATCAACAACACTTGAGGTTTCTGCTACTGGCAAATCACCAATAGGTAAATCTTCTTGATCCTGCTCTTTGGCTTCCGCCCCATATTTAACTTCCGGTTCCCGCAACAAGCCAGAGGATGATTTCAACAGCTCATTCTCTTTCATCAATTCCTCGGTGCGCTTTTGCAGGTCGGAGATAATGCCATTCTGAGAGTCTATATCTACCTTCAACGAATCGATCTCGTCTTGAGACTCTTTATATTTTGCCATCCACTTCGCTTCTGCTTCAGCGAATTTCGTTTCTGCGGCATCCTCAATCTCTTCTCTGGTATCATCAGCAACGCGAATGCGGATTTTGTCGACAAGAGACGAGAGCGGCGTGTTTATGAAATCAAATGTCTTAATCTCCTCCAAAAATCCAAGCAAGTATTCTTTGGAAAAAACCGACGGTTTTTTTTTACCAATGAAGGCGGTATCCAAGACCATATAATCTGTTTTTCTCTTCGGGCGCTGATTCTTCCTGGGGCACCACGCATCAATGTAAGGGAATTGAGACGATGTGGTATTGCCATAAAAAGCAAACTGATATACGCTCTCAATCGTATAGTAGTCTAATTGGCTCTCCAGAAGATACTTAACATTCTGTCTTCCTATCTCCTGAGTTCCATAACAATTGCTGAATACGGAATAGCCACGATTGTACCCATAATAGAGAGCAATACCTTCTGCTTTACCATCCTTGAGATCTTCGAAATTGTTGGAAATGAGACCATCAATCTTCTTTGTCGCAGCTTCACCGCCGACGCCATAAGACTGGAGAATGGCAAAAGCATATGTAATGCCGCTCAGCTTATCATAATTGATTGCTTTGGTGTATGAACGTTCTATTCTTTGATTATTCTCTGCAGCAATTTGATCGAGATCTTCTTTTGTAATCTTTTTTTCAAGGTAAGGGATGAACTTCACGAAGTTGCCCGACCTGGAGAAGAGTCCAAAGAATTTCTCATTTATCTGACGCCCCTGCTTCTCCAAGTCATTCCTTACTAATGCGTTAAAGAACGACAGAGTGCTGGCATAATTCTCAGAATAGTTCATATAGGGCTCCTTGGCCGTCTTCATCAAAGCTAAAGCACCAAGGATTCTATCGAACATTACGAGTTGTTCGGAATAATCCTTATCGACTGGTTTATCAGTGGCGTTGACCACATCGATTCCAGCATCAGAGAACCTCGCTACCTTTGCTAAAGAATGAGGGATGAAAGCCGCACTCATGTTAATATTCGAAAACGTCTGCTCCAATTGTCTTGGGTCTCGGAAATGGATTGCCTTAACACGTGAAATCGGAAGAGGGGTAGGGAATAAAAAGAACTCCCTTCCACAAGGGACAAGGTTCCTCTCCTCATCTTTGGTTAAGACAAGTTCGATGCAACAATCGGTGTCGTTGGTGCCCAGTTCGGATGAAAGGAGCAGAGCATTCTTAAATCTGTCCTGTAAATCCTGCGGTTTGTTCTCAAAATATTTCGCAGGCTTGACGCAGGCACATACGAAATAATGAGCCAGCGAAGTCGAGTTTATGGGAAGATAGTATGTCATGACTTGCATTTAAATTCTTGATATATCTACAACTCCGTTTAATGAAGGAAGATTGCTATTGCTGAAGATGAACAGATTGCTTCTGGCACGAGTGCAACCCACGTAGAAGTCCTGCCAATCAACATTGTAACTTCCTACTATTGAGGCCATTTTATTGAAATCCGGAATAATTACCGTATCAAATTCCAACCCTTTGGCTGATTTGAACGTGGTGATGTGGACATTCTTCAACTGGGGACATCCATCCGGGAAAGCATATCTGTCCTCATAGTAAAAAGAGAAGTCATCGACATCGTCCTCAAGGGCAGAAACATAATTCCGCACACTGCTTTTCCACGGCAATAGAATAGCAATGTTCTCCGTATCATTGCGAAGATCATTGATGATTTGGAGGATCGCACTGATTTCATCATCCGGAGTGTCTTCTCTCGGTCCCCAGCTTCCAATAAGCAAAGACGGTCTATCACCATGCCGGTCAATATTGTTGATCATATTGTACGAGATGGCCGCCCTGGGGAATGCTTGCCTTGCGAATTGCATAATCTCCTGGGTGCAGCGGAAGTTCTTGTCCAAAACGCAGGATACGTTGTCGGGGAACAAATCTTCAAGTTCGCTCTGCGTAGTAGAATGCTCCGGATAGAGAATCTGAGAGTCATCGGCACCATATGAAACCGGCGAACAAATCTCCGAGAAATAGTCAGGCTCAAGATCCTGAGCCTCGTCAATGATAACTTCAGAGAATCTGCGAGTCTGTGTCAGGAATCTATTTCTTAAGGAAGTGCCAACTTGTTGCGCAGCTGCGGCATTGTTCCCACGGCAGCAGGCTTCCAGGTAACGTTTAAGTGTCGTGGTATATGTCAAGAGAAGACTGCGGTTGCCTTGACGATAATTTGAGATATGACGCCACATCGAGACAACAGATTTTCCAGTCCCCGGTCCTCCGGATAATGCGATCTGTTCGGTCTCGTTAAGTGCCGCCTGTTGGGCTCTCGTCAAAGCAGTGATGGGTGGTAGATTGAAATAATATCCTGGCATATAATTAGTGTTATAGTCCTATGATGGTTTCCGAGTATGGATTATTTCGATGCCTTTTCAGATTATCGATAGCACTCTGTTTACTTGTGTTGGCATAGCAATACTCACATTGATGCGCGCAAGTGTTGTACTCGCCGATGTCTTTGCTCGCTATGCAGCCACAAAACGCCCGCTGTCCATTGTCTCGATTATTCTTTGTTTTGACTGCAAATAAGCCATTGGGTAAAGTGATGGCGTTTCCTGGCACACCAAACAAACCACCTTCTACGATTTGAACGCCCAGGAACTTCATCAGTTTGGGATCATCATATGCCCTCCGGATGATCAGATCGTCATCAATACACTTATTGTGTACGACATGATATTTCTCCAAATCGATCTTCTCGCCGCAGGTCGCAAGAGTGAGTCCCCATTTATCATTAAGTTCAGATAGACCCTGAGCAAAACTATCCATCTCGGCAAAGGTCCATTCGTGGTAATGAATGTTGCTCTTGTCAAGATTGGACTTTACTCGTCTATACGCGGCAATGTCAGCATAGCTGAATACGAGTTTCTCAGTATATCCTTTAAGTTGATTCCCGATATTCTCGACTCTTTCAAGGAGAATATCCGCGCTAATCTCATCAGTCAATATCATCGGGTCGAAACGCCAAACTACGGAACCAAGCCCCAGGCGATCGACGAGCATTTTGAACGTATCGATACGGTATTGTAACTTGGGAACTCCTTTCTCAAGACCATTCAGTTCGTAGTCGTTCAGAGAATACTGAATATATGTTCCGATTCTGCGCTCTTTCAGGTAGTCCAAATAGGGGATGAGGGGACGAGGATTCTTAGACCAAAAGACGATGAATCGGGCGTTTTCGTATGATACAAAGCTCTTATCTCCGTTGAAAGGGTTCGTCCAGGCAGAGTAACCTATCTCCATTCGCTTGAAGAACCAATCCACATAGAAAGCCGGAATATCTGTACTTCGACTGGCAGAGATTATGATTGGGGCTTGAGCGAATACTCTTTCTCCGCTGCCCTCCCTGGTTATCTGAACTTTCTCCCAATTCATATCTTTGTTTCAATGTCGTTTTATAACGAGGTGGCTAATATTCTCAACTTACAAATATACTTTATTTCGTTCTCATTTTGAATAGCTTTATTGAGGATTATAACGATTTCAAAAAACTATTTCTTTTTCTATTATTGTTCTGCGGTGCGCGTGAGTATTTCCCGGTCATTCAGGGTTGGTGGAAAGACAGGTTAGGATTTGTCCTTAAGTAATCTGAATCAACCACAATACAAATAATCAACCACCATCACAAAATGAGAATGGGACCTCGGTGCATTTTTGGTGCAACTTTTTTGAGCCCAAAACAAGAAAAACCCCCTCTGAGTGCATTCAGAAGGGGTTTTTGGCCAAAAATAAAGCGGAGAGAGCGAGATTCGAACTCGCGATACCCTTTTGGGGTACACACGCTTTCCAGGCGTGCCTCTTCAGCCACTCGAGCATCTCTCCAATACGTATCCGGGGCCTTTCGGTCAAACCGGACTGCAAAGGTAGTAAAAAAAACAGAAAATCCCACAATTCCGAAAGGAAATTGCGGGATTATTTTTAGAGCGTATCTTGCTTCAGGTTTTCCACATACCGGTTGATGCGTTGCAGCTCCGTAGGAATGGGGATGGACTGCGGGCAGTGGCTGAGGCATTCGCCGCAACCGATGCAGTGGTCCGCCTGGCGGAGGGTAGGGATCGCCCGGTCGTAGCTTACCAGGTAGGCGTTCTTGAGTTTGCGGTACTCCTTCTGCTCCTGGGTCTGGGCGTAGCGTCCTTCCGTGACGGAGGTGTTGTAATGCTTGAAGATGCCCGGGATGTCGATGCCCCAGGGGCAGGGCATGCAGTATTTGCAGTCCGTGCAGTTCACGAGCGGGTACTCCATCATCTGCGTGGCCATGCGCTCCAGGAAGTCCAGCTCCTCCTCCGTGAGGGGCTTGAAATGCCCGAAGGTCTTGATATTGTCCATGAGCGGATCCATGTTGGTCATGCCGCTCAGGGTGCACATGACGCCCGGGAAGGTACCGCAGAAGCGGAAGGCCCAGGAGGCGATGGACTTGTCCGGTTCGCGCTCCTTCATCTGCCTGGCGATGGCGTCGGGAACGTTCGCGAGACGGCCGCCCAGGAGGGGCTCCATGATGACGATGGGGATATTGCGCTTCTCCAGTTCGGCGTAGAGGTATTCGGCGTTGGCGTTCCGGACGCCGTCGGCATGGGTCCAGTCCACATAGTTCATCTCGATCTGGCAGAAGTCCCAGTGGATGTCGCCGTTGTCGTGGAGGGCGATGAGGGCGTCGAACTCCTCGGCCTTTCCGTGGAAGGAGAAACCCAGGTTGCGGATCCGGCCTGCCTCCTTCTCTTTCTGGAGGAAGTCGATCATTCCGTTTTCCACATAGCGCTGGCGGAAAGCGGCCACGCCGCCCCGGCCGATGGAGTGGAGGAGATAGTAGTCGAAGTAGTCGGTGCGGAGCTGCTCGAAGGAGTCGTGGTACATCTTGATGGACGCCTCCTCGGACCGGTCTCCGAAATTGGACAGTTTCGTAGCGATGAAGTATTTGTCCCGCGGATGACGGCTCAGGGCGATGCCGGCCGCCAGCTCGGACTGGCCCATCAGGTACGCGGGTGACGTGTCGAAGTAATTGATGCCGTGTTCGATGGCATAGTCCACCATCTCGTTCACGGCTTCTTGGTCAATGACCCGTTTCCCGTCCGGGCCCTCGATCATGGGCCAGCGCATGCAGCCGAAGCCGATGAGGGACACCTTGTCTCCGTTGACGGGATTCTCGCGGTAAATCATCTGCTCGGGACCTTCCTCGGTTCCGACGGTCTTTTGCTTGGGCGTGCATCCTGCGGCGGCGGCTCCCATGGCCAGCGCACCGGCGCCCGATATCTTGATAAAGTCTCTTCTTTCCATGGCTAGTCCTCATTAAGGTGATTATGCCGTCCATTCACGGTGATGGCGCTGATCGGGCGCGACGGGCACAGGTTTTCGCAGGCGCCGCAGCCGATGCACAGCTCTTCGTTCACGACGGGGTGCTTGAATCCGGTCGCTTCGTCCTCGACCATCAGGATGGCGCCGGCGGGGCAGTGGCGGGCGCAGTTGCCGCACTCCGTCCCCTGGTCCGATACGCAAAGCGTCCGGTTCACCTGGGCCGTGCCGATATGGTAGCGTGTCTTTTCTTCCTTGGTAATCTGCAGGATGGCTCCCGTCGGGCAGACCTCGGAGCAGCGGGTGCACTCGGGCCGGCAGTAACCGCGCTCGTAGGACATCTCGGGCTGCATGAAATGCTTGAGGTCCGTGGAAGGGCGCAGCACCTGGTTCGGGCATTCCGCCACGCACAGCTGGCAGGCCGTGCACCGGCGGTAGAAGTCCTTGATGCTCTTGGATCCCGGAGGCGTGATGGGCACGTCGCGCGCCGGAACCTCCTTGTCCAGGATCGTGGCGAAACCGCCATCGACCTTTTTCTCCTGCGCCTTGAGGGCAGCCGTTCCTACGGCCAGCGCCGCGCCGGTCACGAAGGCACGCCTGCCTTCGTCCTCAATTTTGGCCTTATTTGAGGATGAAACCGAACTTTTGGCCTTTCCGTCCTCGTTTTGGGCCGTTTTTGAGGATGAGCCCCACGCATACTGGTAGTGCAGCGCCCCGAACTTGCAGGTGTCGATGCAGTTGAAGCAGTCCACGCAGCGGGAATAGTCGATCTTGTGGTTCGCAATGTCGATGCAGGCGGCCTTGCAGGCATGCTCGCACTGCTTGCAGTTCTTGCACTTCTCCGTGTCGATGACCGGGCGGAACATGGCGAAGCGGGAGAAGAAGCTCAGCGTGGTTCCCACCGGGCAGATGGTATTGCAGTACGTGCGCCCGTTCTTCCAGGCCAGGATGACCACGACGACGAGCGTGACAATGGCGACGAGGAAGGTCGGGAGACTCCGCAGCCATACTTCCTTCTCATAGAACGCGTAGCTGCCGGCCCGTTCGGCCAGGGCGGCGAACAGGTTGTTCACCCAGAGATAGACCGGCTGGAAGAGGTTCTGGACGATGCGTCCCCAGGCGCTGTACGGGGCGAGCAGGGCGACGAGCGCCTGCACGCCGGCGATGAGGGCGACGACGAAGAGCACCCAGACGCCGTAGCGCAGCCACTTCACTTCGGGGCTGTAGGAATACGGAAGGCGCTTTTTCGCCTTCCTGTTCCGGGCGACATGGAGATGGGCCACTCCGTCCTGGAACACGCCCAGGGGGCAGATGACGGAGCAATAGACGCGGCCGAACACGAGCGTCAGGAGGACAAGTCCGATGATGACGGCGAGGTTGAGGGCCAGGACGGCGGGGAGGAACTGCACCTTGGCCATCCAGCCCAGCCATCCATGCAGCGCTCCCGTGAAATCCAGGAAGAGCAGCGTAATGCCGAGCCAGAAGACAACCGCCAGTGCGACGCGGATTTTTTTAAGCATAAGTCCTTTTATTGTTAGCAGTTGCAAAGATAATTAAAAAATCTGTGCTTTTCCCGCCTTGAACGAAACGGTCTTTTTCCGGTTGCCGTAACGCACGACAGTCTTGCCGGAAAAGTCGGGGACAATCGTGGCGGATTGCAGGACACCGTCTTTCCAGACGATATCTACGGTATAGCCGCCCCGGGCACGGAGTCCTTTCACCGAGCCGTCCTTCCAGGAGGAGGGGAGGGCGGGAAGCAGGTGGATCTCTCCGGCGTGGGACTGCAGGAGCATCTCGGCGATGCCGGCCGTGCCGCCGAAGTTCCCGTCGATCTGGAACGGGGGATGCGTGTCGAAGAGGTTCTCCTGGGTGGACTTGGCCAGCAGGGCGTCCACATTGGCACCGGCCTCTTCCCCGTCCTGGAGACGGGCGTAGAAATTGATGAGCCAGGCCCGGCTCCATCCCGTATAGGATCCTTGGCGCGTGACCGGATCCTCGTTGTACCGGCGCCGGCGTTCGATGGTCCGCTTGGCGGCGGCGTACAGGTCCGGTGTCTTTTCCGTGATCAGCGTTCCGGGATACAGGGCAAACAGGTGGGACATGTGCCGATGTCCCGGTTCCAGTTCCTCGTAATCCTCGATCCATTCCTGGATCGTGTTGTAGCGCGCTCCCACGCGGATGGGCGGAAGCTGGGCCAGGGCCTCGGTGAGCCGTTTCCGGAAGGCCGGGTCATCCCCGAGCGTCCGGGACGCCTCGATACAGGCCTGGAAGAGTTCCGCGGCGATCTCGATGTCCATCGTGGCGGAGTAGGTCAGGTTGTAAACGCTGCCGTCCTGCATCCGGTAGGCATTCTCCGGGGAATTGGAGGGAGCCGTGGCCAGGTAGCCGTTGCGGTCTCTCACCATGAACGACAGAAGGAACTCGCAGGCTTCTTTCATCGCGGGGAAGGCCTGCGTCCGGAGGTAGGCCACATCGCGGGTGAACCGGTAGTGCTCCCACAGGTGCAGGGTGAGCCAGGGGCCGGCGATGGGGAAGGTTCCCCAGCCCACGCCGTCGCTGATGGAGGTATGGCCGAAGGGATCCGATACATGGTTGACGGTCCATCCTTCCGCCCCGAAGGTTTTCCGGGCGGTGATGCGGCCGGGCACGCGGATGGCGTTGATCCAGTCGGAGAAGGGAAGGACCGTTTCGGAAAGGTTGCAGACTTCGGCCGGCCAGTAATTCATCTGGATGTTGATGTTCGTATGGTAGTCGGCGTTCCAGGCGGCGTTCAGATCCTGGTTCCAGATGCCCTGCAGGTTCGCCGGAAGCCGTCCGGGACGGCGGGAGGAACCGGCCAGGAGATAGCGGCCGAACTGGAAATACTGGGCCGCCAGACCCGGGTCGGAAGCCCCTTCCCGGACCCTTTTGAGGCGCTCGTCCGTCGGAAGGGCCGCCAGGGCCGGGTCGCCGAGTTCCAGCGAGACCCGCTCCATGATGGACCGGTGGTCAGTTTCGTGGCGGGACAGGAATTCCTCCGGGGTCTTTCCCGCGACTGCCTCCAATTGGGCCCTGCAGGCCCGTGCCGGGTCGATTCCGGGATCGCAGTCCAGTTTGTCAAAGCAGTAATCTGTCTGCATGGCGACAAGGACCAACACCTCGTCGGCCTGGTCGATATAGATGGCATTCCCCGCTGTGGTGGTGCGACCGCCCTGCGGGATGGCCTGGATCCGGCCGGCAAAACGCATGTGGGCTCCGGGCTTGCCGCCTCCCTTCCGCGGAAGGTCGATCAGCTGGCCGGAGATGGCCAGGGTGCCCTCCCCATCGGGGCAGACGGCCGCGTTTTCCGCACGCGAATAGCTCAGTTTGAAGGACAATGCGCCGGGACGGTCGGCTTTCAGGGAGATGACAAGGAGGTCATCCGGAGCGGAGGCATATACTTCGCGGGTGTACGTCACTCCGTCCGCGGAGAACGTCGTTCCCGCAATGCCGCGCATCAGGTCCAGCGAACGCTCATAGCCGCTGACCCCGTCCGGGAAGAAGGCCCTGGCATCAGCCGCATCTTCGAAGAAGTCGATGTGCAGGTCTCCGAAGGTCTGGTAGGAACGGATGCGCATCGGATCCCCTGCCAGGCGCTTCTGTGCCAGCGCGTTGGCCTCGGCGATCCGTCCGTCGAGCAGGAGACGCTGGATCTCGGGCATGACGGCGGCGGCATCGGCGTTTCCGTCTTCGGGGCAGCCGGCCCAGAGACTTTCCTCGTTGAGCTGGATGATTTCGTTCCAGGGATTCCCGTACACCATGGCTCCGATCCGGCCGTTTCCGACCGGGAGCGCTTCATTCCAGTCCCGGGCGCTTTGTCGATACCACAGTCGGTCCTGGGCGAAAGTGAGTAAGGTGGTGAACAGCGAAAGGACGGTCAGGAGCTTTTTCATAACGGGATTCGTTTAGTCCAGGAGGATCAGCGCCCGGGACGGATGGGAGAATCTGAGTTTGACGACGTCGTCCACCGCCCGGTTCAGGGTGGCGGGCCACCAGGCGTCGAAGACGACCGCATCCGTGGGCCACTGCAGTCCTTCTGATTGGATGGTCAAAGAGTTGTCTGGGGAAAACAGGGATACGCGCCGGCCTTTGCCTACGTGCAGCTCGCAGCTGTCCGTGATGGCGAAGGCCGTGGAGTAGTCGGAAACGAGGTCCACCTGGACGCCGGACAGGTCGAAAAGACGCGTGTACTCCATCAGGAGGCCGAGATTGCCGATGGTGTGGTCCTCCCGCCTCCCCGTCGCTCCGAGGATATGGATCTCCGTCACCTCCGGATGCCTCGAGAGCACATACCGCATCGCTTTGGTCAGGTCGTTGTCGTCCTGCTCGCTTTCCCGGACGATCAGGCTTTCCAGGCGCCGCTGCCATTTCCCGGAGAGCGTGTCCATGTCTCCCACGACCGCTTCCGGAAGTCTTTCGGTGCCAAAACGTTTCTGGGTATGCCGGAGATATTTCACCACCGACCCGTCGCAGCAGACGACGGCATCGGCACTGTCCAGCAGGTACAGCGGATAGTCTTTCCGGGGGAAATCCCCGTCGCAGAGGATCGCTACGCTAGACATCGGCAGGCTTGGTCTTCGCGATCTCTGCCTTGGACGTACCCTGGCTCGTACCGTACGAAGTCGGTTCCCGGAAGCCGAGGAGGAAGGATTTGACATCCATGCGTTTCTTGCCGGCAAGCTGGACGTCGGTGAGGGCGAGGGCGCCGTCGGCCGTCGCCACCGCCAGGTAGGTCTTACCGTCGGAGAGGACGGTGCCCGGGGCGGCGTGGAGGTCATTCCGCTTTTCGCCGAAGAAGACCTTGAGCTGGGTGGCCGTTCCGTCTTTCACGAGTTCCGTGAATGCGCAGGGGAACGGGGAAAGGCCGCGGACGAGGTTGTACACGTTATCCGTCGTATCGTTCCAGTCGATGTGCTGGAGTTCGCGGGTGAGTTTCGGGGCCGGTTTCAGCTGTTCGGATCCCTGGATGAAACTCCGCTGGACCCGGGTTTCCACATTCTTCTGGATGAGTCCTTCCACCGTCTGGACCACGAGGTCCGCGCCGATCGCCATGAGCTTGTCATGGACATCCCCGACGGTGTCGGTATCCGAAATCCGGCATTCCTGCCGCAGGAGAATCCCGCCCGTGTCGATCTTCTGGTCGATCATGAAGGTCGTGACGCCGGTGATGTGTTCCCCGTTGATGACCGCCCAGTTGATCGGGGCGGCGCCGCGGTACTGCGGCAGCAGGGCGGCGTGGAGGTTGAACGTGCCCATCTTGGGCATCTTCCAGACCGCCTCCGGGAGCATCCGGAAGCCGACCACGACGAACAGGTCCGCCTTCCAGGCCGCGAGGGCCTCCAGGAAAGCCGGATCCTTGAGCTTGTCGGGCTGCAGGATGGGGATGTCATGGGCCACCGCATATTTCTTGACGGCGCTCTCGTTGACCTTGAGGCCGCGGCCGCTGGGCTTGTCGGCCACCGTCACAACGCCCACCACTTTGTATCCGCCTCGTACGAGGGCGTCCAGCGGGGCTACCGCGAACTCGGGCGTGCCCATATAGACGATACGGGTTTTCTTGAAGAAGGACATGATCTTGCTGAAGATTTTGCGCCACCAGGTCTTGAGTCCGTCGGTGTTCAGGGATTTTTCCCGGATGGCCATCCAGGTCAGGAAGGCGCCGATCGGAGCCAGGACGAAGGAAGAGATGAAATTGCCCACGAAAGGTGTCGAGGAGCCGTCCCGGGCCAGTTTCGTGCCCGAGATGTCCACGACCCAGTACAGGACGAAGAACAGGATGGAGACGACGGCCGGGGTTCCCAGACCGCCTTTCCGGATGAGCGAGCCGATGGGCGCGCCGATGAAGAAGAGGATGAAACAGGCGAGCGCCTGGGCGTATTTCTTCCAGATCTCCACCTCGCTCCAGCGCAGGAGCCGGGAATACTCGTAGGCTTCCATGCCCTGGGTCTGGAGGGTGGACTGGAACTGCTGGGCGCTGGCGGATGCCCGCTCATAGGCTTGTTTCCGCATCTTGGGATCGTCCCATTTGGCGGGCTCTTCCTTCAGTTGGAGGGGCTGTTTGCCGGAGACTTTCCAGTTGGTATCCAGCTGCTCCCGCCACTGCAGCGTGCCGGAGCCCCGGAGTTCGGAGAGGAACTTCTCCACGCCGGCGTCCGAAAGGGCGCCGAGCGAATCCATGCCGTGCTCGAGCTGGGCGATGGACATGGACTTGACCTGGTCGCCGTACCGGGCGGAGTCCGAATGCTGGAAGGTGTAGCTTTCCAGGGGGATCACCAGTTCCTGGCGGGAGAAATGGATCCGCTGCAGGGCCAGGGTGGTGTCCCGGTATTTCCGGGTGTTGGTTTCCTGGTAGTTGGTTCCGTCGTACAGCTGGAAGGTCAGGTAGTCCTTGGCCTTGGACATCTTCATCATGCCGCTGTCGGCCACCGTGAGGCGGGTGTTTCCCTGGGCGGCGGAGTGGTCATAGACCATCACGTCGTACATCATGCCGGTTTCCTTGTCCCGGTCGCTGATGCGGAGGATGTACCCGTCGATGCCGTCGTAGAACGTACCGACGGGGATCTTGATCTCCGATTTGGTCCGGCCGATGTCGTCCCGCATCGTGTAGATCTGGTTGATGGAGTAGGGAACCAGCCGGTCGTTGATGAAGAAGGCGCCGATGGCGATGAGGGCGCTCGCGACCGTCACCGGCAGAAGGATCCGGGCGAGGGAGATGCCGGACGCCTTCATCGCGGTGAGCTCGTAGTTTTCGCCCATGTCGCCGAAGGTCATCATCGACGACAGGAGCGTCGCCAGCGGGATCGCCAGCGGCAGCACCTGGCAGCTTCCCCACATGAGGAATTCCAGGATAACCTTGAGTTCCAGTCCTTTACCGACCAGTTCATCGATGTACAGCCACAGGAACTGCATCACCAGGATGAAGATGACGATCGCCAGGATCGCAAAGAACGGTCCTATGAACGACTTCAATATGAACTGGTCCAGTTTCTTCATGTTATGCGGTAGCCAGCTCGACGAGCTTGTCGAGGGCGGCAGGGAGGTTCGAGGTGTCGCGTCCGCCGGCGGTGGCGAGGCCGGGCTGTCCGCCGCCGCCGCCCTGGATGAGCTTGGCGGCTTCGCGGATGTCCTTGCCGGCATTCTTGCCCTTGGCGACGAGGTCGGCGGAGTACATCAGCACGAGATTCGGCTTTCCGCCGAATTCGAAGGCTCCGGCCAGCGCCAGGTTCTCGGCCTTCTTCTGGAGCAGGAGGGCGATGTTGCGGGCCATGGCCGGGTCGATGGACATGTCGAAGCGGGCCACGCGGATCCCGTTCACCTCCTGGGCGTTCGCGCTCACGCGGTCGGCCAGCTGGGCGGCCTTTTCGTTCGCGGCGGCCTCGAGCTGCTTGCGGGCGTCGGCATTCTCCTCCACGAGGCGCTGGATGGCGCCGGCGAGGTCGGGTACGTTGTTGAAGAAGCTGCGGGCGGTCTTGAGCGTGCCTTCCATCGCGTGGACATAGTCTTCGGCCGCTTCGCCCGTGAGGGCCTCGATCCGGCGGACACCGGCGGCGATGGCGCTCTCGGAGACGATCTTCAGGAGGCCGATGTTACCGGTCGCGGAGGTGTGCGTACCGCCGCAGAGTTCCACGGAATCGCCGAAGCGGACCACGCGGACCACATCGCCGTACTTTTCGCCGAACAGGGCCATCGCCCCCATCGACTTGGCCTCGTCCATCGTCGCATCGCGCTTTTCCCAGAGCGGGAAGTTGCTGCGGATGAGGGCGTTGACCTTCTTCTCGGTGGCGAGGAGCTCCTCGTCCGTCATCTTGGCGAAGTGGGAGAAGTCGAACCGGAAGTAGTCCGGGCCCACGAAGGAACCCTTCTGCTCCACATGGCTGCCCAGCACTTCGCGCAGGGCCTCGTGGAGGAGGTGCGTCGCGGAGTGGTTCGCGGCGATCTTCGCGCGGCGGGCGGCATCGACATGCAGGTCGAAGCTTTCCGTACCGTCGGCGGGCAGGCGCTCGGCGAGGTGGATAGTGAGGTTGTTTTCCTTGACGGTGTTCAGGATGGCGATCTTTTCGCCGGAGGCGGAGACGATGCAGCCGGTGTCGCCCACCTGGCCGCCCATCTCGGCATAGAACGGGGTCTTGTCGAAGACCAGCTGGAAGTACTCCTTGTTCTTCTGCTTGACCGTGCGCTGCTTCAGGAGGGTGGCGCCCTCATAGTCCAGCAGGTCGTATCCCAGGAATTCCACTTCGTCGCCGGATTTGAATTCCACCCAGTCGCCGAACTCGTTGGCCGTCGCGTTCCGGGCGCGTTCCTTCTGTTTCCCGAGTTCCACCTGGAAGCCATCCAGGTCCACGGTGTAGCCCTTCTCGGTGGCGATGAGTTCCGTCAGGTCGATCGGGAATCCGTAGGTGTCATAGAGGACGAAGGCGTCCACCCCGGAGATGACCTTGGTGTCCGCGCAGCGGGTCATGGTGTCCTCCAGGAGGCGGATACCGCGGTCCAGGGTGCGCAGGAAGGCGTTTTCCTCCTCGCGGATGACGCTTTCCACCAGCTTCTGCTGGGCCTTGAGCTCCGGATAGGCCTCGCCCATGTCTTCCACCAGCTGGGGAACCAGGCGGGTGAGGAACGGCTCGGTGAAGCCGAGGAACGTATAGCCGTAGCGGACGGCGCGGCGCAGGATCCGGCGGATCACGTAACCGGCCTTCACGTTGGACGGAAGCTGGCCGTCGGCGATGGAGAAGGCGATGGCGCGGATATGGTCGGCGCAGACGCGCATCGCGACTTCCACCTTTTCACTTTCGTGGTACTTGTGTCCGGAGAGCTCCTCCAGCTTGCCGATGAGGCCGCTGAACACGTCCGTCTCGTAGTTGGAGGACTTGCCCTGCAGGACCATGCAGAGGCGCTCGAAACCCATGCCGGTGTCGATGTTCTTCGCCGGGAGCGGCTCCAGGTGGCCGTCGGCCTTGCGGTTGAACTGCATGAACACGAGGTTCCAGATCTCAATGACCTCGTCGTTGTCCGTGTTCACGAGATCCCGGCCGGGGACCTTGGCGATCTCCTCGTCGGAACGCAGGTCGATGTGGATTTCCGAGCAGGGGCCGCAGGGACCCGTGTCGCCCATCTCCCAGAAATTGTCATGCTTGTTGCCCAGCAGGACATGGTCCGCCGGCATATGACGCAGCCAGGCGGCCTGCGCCTCGGTGTCCAGGGTGGTGCCGTCCTCGGCAGCGCCCTCGAATACGGTGGCGTAGAGCTTGGTCTTGTCGATCTTGTACACCTCGGTGAGGAGTTCCCAGGCCCAGTCGATGGCCTCGGTCTTGAAATAGTCCCCGAAGCTCCAGTTGCCCAGCATCTCGAACATCGTGTGGTGGCGTCCGTCGTGGCCCACCGCCTCCAGGTCGTTGTGTTTGCCGCTCACGCGGAGGCACTTCTGGCTGTCGGTGGCGCGGCGGAACTTGGGAGCGGCGTTGCCCAGGAAAATATCCTTGAACTGGTTCATCCCCGCGTTCGTGAACATGAGGGTGGGGTCGTTCTTGATGACCATCGGAGCACTGGGCACGATGGTATGCCCCTTGGATGCGAAGAAGTCCAGGTACTTTTGGCGAATCTCTTTTGCAGTCATTTTTACTTCAAATAAATATAGCCTGCAAATATACGCCTTTTTACGCGGATTTTCAAGCGCCCGGGATCGCCTTTCGGGCCCGGAGCGTCAGATACAGGGCCCGGACGGCCAGATGGGTGAAATAAGCGGCCATGAGGATATGGATGGCGAAGGTCTCGGAAACCGTTCCCAGCAGGGCCCGGGCAAGGCCGATGCCGATGAACCATACCCCGAAAAAGCCCACGACACACCAGGCGGTGGAGTTGCGCAGGTCCCTGGAAGCGGTGGCTCCGGTGAAGATGCCGTCCCAGGTGAAGGCCGGGCAGCCGATGACGGGCATCAGGAGCAGCCAGGGAATGAATTCCCGGGCCGATTCCACGACGTCCGGGTCGGAGGTCATGAGCTTGAGCAGCGGCACCCCGCCCACCCCGTACACGAGGAAGAAGAGGAAGGTGACGCCGATGCTCCAGAGGAAGGTCTGCCGGACGGTGGTCCGGACGCCTTCCGGCGACCCTTCGCCGATGAAACGTCCCGTCAGGGCCTCCCCGGCATAGGCGAATCCGTCGGTGAAGTAGCTGAAAATCATCAGCAGTTTCATGAGGATCGCCCCCACGGCCAGCATCATGTCCCCGTACCGGGCCGATATCATCGTGAACCCGATATACACCGCGATCATGCACATGGACCGGATGAACAGGTCCCGGTTCAGCACGAAGAACGCCCGCCAGCTGCCATTTCCCGTTCCTTCTGTCATTCCGAGCGAAGCGAAGGAATCTCCCGCCTCCCGGAAGAGCCGCCCGTACCGTCTCCAGACGGCCAGGGCCGCATAGGTGAATCCCGTCCACTGCGCGATGAGCGTGCCGTAGGCGACCCCGGCGAAGCCCAGGGCCGGAAGCCCGGCATAGCCGAAGGCCAGCCCCACGGACAGGAGGATGTTCGTGAAATTGACGATGAGGTCGCAGGTCATGGGCCGGACCGTATCCTGCATGCCGATGAACCATCCCTTGAAGGCGAACAGCGACAGGGTGGCCGGCGCCGCCCAGATCCGGATGTAAAAGTACTGGGTCGCCAGCTTCTGCACTTCCGGCGAGCAGTCAACCAGGAGGAAGGCCACCTGGACTACGACCCATTGCAGGGCGACCAGCAGCAGCCCGGATCCCAGCGCGATTCCCAGCGCCCGCTTGAGAGTAAGCGCGATGTCGCGCACCGCTTCGGGAATCCCGCTCCGCCATCTGCCGTACGCCTGCGCCGTCAGGCCGCCCGTGCCGCCGCGGAGGAACCCGAAGTTCCAGTACAGCATGTCGAAGAGCATCGTGCCGATGGAGATGCCGCCGATGAGCGTGGCGGCGGGAACGGTGCCCGAGGCCCCCAGGTGGCCGGCGACGGCGATGTCCACCATGCCCACGAGGGGGACGGTGATGTTCGCGAAAATGCTCGGAACGGCGAGCTTGAGGATGTTCCGGTGGAGATTCATCGGAATTTCTGGTCTTCCTCGAGCATGCCGAGATAGGAATTATAGCGTTCGGCGGAGATGGTCCCCGCCTCCACGGCGGCCTTTACGGCACAGCCGGGCTCATGGGTATGGGTGCAGGGCGTGAACCGGCAGCCTTCGGAGGCGCGGAGCATTTCGGGGAAGTATTTCCCGATCTCCTCCTTCTCGAGGTCCACCAGCCCGAAGCCGCGAAGCCCCGGAGAGTCAATGACATAGCCGCCGGTTGCCAACGGGTACATCTCATAGAGGGAGGTCGTGTGCTTCCCTTGCAGGTGGGCCGTGGAAATCTGTCCGATCTTGGGGTCCAGGGACGGGTCCAGCGCCTTGATGAGGGAGGATTTGCCCACGCCCGATTCCCCGGAAAACAGGTTCACCTTTCCCTGGCAGCTGTCCCGGAGCGCGTCGATGCCCTCGCCGGTGACGACGGAAGTGTCCACGACCCGGTAACCGGCTCCTTCGTAGATGGCGTGGAACGCATCGACCTGATCCTGTGCCATTTCCCGGTACATGTCCACCTTGGACAGGATGATGGTCGCGGAAATCCCGTACACCCCGCAGGTCACGAGGATCCGGTCCAGGAACGGCAGCTTGATTTCGGGAAAATACAGCGAGACGACCAGGTAGGCCATGTCGATGTTCGCGGCGATGATGTGCGCCTGGCGCGAGAGGTTCGTGGACCGGCGGATGACGTAGTTCTCCCGGGGCAGCACCTCCGTGATGACGGCCATGTCCTCCCCGTCGGGCAGTTCGTACCGCACATGGTCTCCCACGGCCACCGGATTGGTGATCTGGCTGGTCTTGAGACGGATGCGTCCACGCAGCACGGCGGGGAAAACCCGCCATGCCGGCAACTCCGAAAGTTCGTAGTGGCTTCCTGCATTTTTGACGACCGTCGCTTCGCCTTGTGTCATTCGTCGTACTTTTTGAACCGTTCGCACCGCAAAGATAAGGCTTTGTTTTGGAAATCCGCCCCCATTCCCTATTTTTGCTACGCAAACGGAACTATAACCAATTTATCGATATGGATATCAAAATCATCCTTCATTACCATACGGTCTGGGGCGAGAGCCTGGTCCTCCGGGTTGGGAAGCGCCGCTATCAGATGCGGTCGGCCTTTGCCGGGGTGTGGCAGGCGGAACTGACCGGCAGGAACCTCCGCGACGGCGACCGCTATTCCTTCGAGGTGCTGCGGGACGGAAAGACGGTCCGCACCGAATGGCGTGCGCACCTGTACTGCGCTCCCGAAAAGGCGAAGTCCCAGGTGATCCGCGAGCGCTGGACCGACCGTCCGGTGAATTCCTCCTTCTATTCCTACGCCTTCAGCGACGTGATCTTCCGCCGCCACGACGGCGCCTCCTTCCGGCATCCGCGTCCGGCCGGACCGGTGCAGGGGAACGTGACTTTCCGCGTGGCCGTCCCCGAGGTGCGTACCGGGGAATCCGTCGCCCTGGCGGGCAGCGGGAAAGCCCTCGGCGACTGGAAGGAATTCCATCTCCTGGACGACGGCCGCTTCCCGTATTGGCAGCTGGATCTGGATGTGAAGGACGCCTTCGAATACAAGTTCGTCATCGTGGACACGGAAACCCGCCGTCCCCTTGTCTGGGAAGAGGGCCCGAACCATTTCTTCGGTGAAGTTCCCGCGGCCGGCAGCCATGTGGTGGTGGCCGACATCGACCCGCAGTTCCTCTCCCGTCCCTGGCGGGGAGCCGGCGTGGCCGTCCCGGTATTCTCGCTCCGTACGGAGGACAGCTTCGGCGTGGGTGAGTTCCACGATATCAAGAAACTGGTGGACTGGGCCGTGGCGACCGGACAGAGCATCATCCAGCTCCTTCCGATCAACGACACCACGATGACCCATACCTGGCAGGATTCCTATCCGTACAATGCCGTGAGCTCCTTTGCGCTGCATCCCATGTACATCCACCTGCCGGATGCCGGCATCCGCAAGGATGCGGCCTACAAGGCCCGGAAAGAGGAACTGGAATCCCTCCCGGCCGTGGATTATGAGGCGGTCACGCAGGCGAAACTAGGCCTCCTGAGGAAGCTCTTCAAGAGCGCCAAGGGACAGCAGGCCTGCACCTCCGCCAAGTACAAGGCGTTCATGGACGCCAACGAGGAGTGGCTGCTCCCTTATGCCGTGTTCAGCGTGCTCAGGGACCGCCATGGATCGCCCGATTTCTCCGCCTGGGGGGAATGGAGCGGTTACGACCGGCGGAAGGCCCTGGAATTCGCGAAGGAGAACGCGGCCGAGGTGGATTTCTACTGCTTCCTGCAGTACCTGCTGGACGAGCAGCTCCAGGAAGCGGTGGCTTATGCCCATCTGCATGGCGTCGCCATCAAGGGAGATCTTCCCATCGGCGTTTCCCGCGTGAGCGTGGATGCCTGGCAGCATCCGGAACTCTTCCACATGGACAGCCAGGCCGGCGCCCCGCCGGATGCCTTCGCCGCGGACGGCCAGAACTGGGGATTCCCGACCTATAACTGGGAGAAAATGGAGGAGGACGGCTTCGCCTGGTGGAAGGCGCGGATGCGCAAGATGGCGGAGTACTTCGATGCCTTCCGCATCGACCATATCCTCGGATTCTTCCGCATTTGGGAGATCCCCGTTCCGTACAAGAGCGGGCTCATGGGCCATTTCAACCCGGCGCTGCCGTACAGCGGCGAGGACCTCAGAAACCAGGGCTTCAACCCGGTGAACACCGGGGACACGGACGTCCTTTTCGTCGAGGATCCCCGGCACAAGGACCAGTGGCATCCGCGCATTTCCGCGCAATTCACCAATGCCTATGCGCAGCTCCCCGAGTGGCTCAAGGACCGGTTCAACGCCCTGTACAACGATTTCTTCTACCGCCGTCACAACGAGTTCTGGAAGGAATCGGCCTACCGGAAACTGCCTGCTCTCCTGCGTTCCACCGGCATGCTGTGCTGCGGCGAGGACCTGGGCATGATCCCGGACAGCGTCCCCGAAACCATGCGTGACCTGGACATCCTGTCCCTGGAGATCCAGCGGATGCCCAAGGATCCCCGCGACACCTTTGCCGACCCTTCCGTCTATCCTTATGCGTGCGTGTGCGCGACGGGCACCCACGATACGGCGCCACTCCGCGCCTGGTGGGAAGAAGACCGGAAACTCACGCAGACCTATTACAATACGATGCTCCACTGCGCAGGCGAGGCGCCGCAGTTCTGCGAACCCTGGATAGCCGACCTGATCCTGGGTGCGCACCTCAAGTCGCCGGCGATGCTGGCGATCCTGCCCTTGCAGGACTGGCTGGCCACCGACGGGGAAGTCCGGTACCCGGGCGATCCGAAGGACGAGCGCATCAACGTGCCGGCCATCCCGCGTTACTACTGGCGCTACCGGATGCACTGTACCCTGGAATCCCTCATCGGAAACGAGGCCCTGAACGCCCATATCAAGGGAATGATCGTCGCTTCCGGCCGCAATCGCTGACGACATGGGCAAGGACAACGATTGGAAAGCACGTTTGGGCGTGGTCTATTCCACGAATCCCGACTTTCAGTATGAGACGGCCGCGGAGACGGAGGCCGAAACGCTGCCTCCGGCGCAGCAGCGGCTCATCGTCGCCATCGACCGCCGCAACCGGGGCGGGAAGCAGGTGACGCTCGTCACCGGTTTCGTGGGAACGGCGGAAGACTTGAAAGAGCTGGGAAAGACGCTGAAGACACGTTGCGGCGTGGGCGGAACGGCCAAGGACGGGGAGATCACCATCCAGGGCGATTTCCGGGATAAAGTGACGGCCCTGCTCCGGGAAATGGGCTATCAGGCCAAAAGGGGGAACTGATGCTGCAGGAGGAGATATTCCGTTCCGGGGAACTGCTGCTCCCCACGACTCCGCCCGAAGCGGGGGTTCCGGTGGAAACCGTTCCGCTGAGCGGGACCATCCTCGTGATCGTCACGGTCCTGCTGTTTCTCCTGACGCTCCGGAATTTCCTGAACGTGCTGCCGTACCTGCGGGACAGCATGAGCCGGGCGCGGGGGAGTGCCGCGCTGGAAAACAGCGTCAAGGTGAGCCGGGACCGGAATCTCGTGGCCGCCGTGTTCCTGCTTCCCGCCATCCTGCTGGCATTCCGTTACGAGCTGTACGATCCGGCCTTCATCCGGGACTGGAATCCGGACTTCCGGCTTCTTGCCGTCGCCGGGGCGTTCCTGGCTTTCCTGCTCCTGCGGTATCTGCTGTACATTTGGCTGCGGCCGCGCCGCCGTTACGACGATTACCAGATGGCCTATCGGGCCGGTCATACCTATTTCATCCTGCTGATGCTCCTGGTCCTCGTGACCGTCGGCATCCTCTATGTCGCGGGAGTGGACGACCTCCTGGTCAAACGGATCCTTCTGATCGAGACGGGGGTGGTTTACCTGGTGTATCTGCTCCGGAAAGGACAAATTTTGTCGACATCTTGCAAACCATTGACAACTTTTTTGTACCTTTGCGCGCTCGAATTGTTACCTGCCGCCCTGTTGGCCGGTTCGGTGATGATTCCCTAGGTTAGTGAAGTATTAGTATGAGTGTTAAGAAAATCCTGGTATCCCAGAACGCACCGCGTGTGCTTACTCCCTATCAGGCGGTTTCCGAGAAGTTCGGTGTGGAATTCGAGTTCCGCCCCTTCTTCCTGATCGAACCGCTGACCTCCCGGGAGTTCCGTACCCAGCGAATCAATATCCTGGACTATACGGCCATCGTCTTCTCGTCCCGCCATGCCATCGACGCTTTCTTCTCGCTGGCCGAGGAGCTCCGCTGCAAGATCCCCGAGACCATGAAGTACTTCTGCACGACGGAGGTCGTGGCGATGTATCTCCAGAAACACATCGTGTACCGGAAGCGCAAGATTTTCTATGGAACCGGCACCCCGGAAAGCGTCATCGCCCTGGTGACCGCCAAGCACAAGGGGGAGAAGTTCCTCATCACCACGTCGGACAATTCCAACAGCGAGAACCTCACCCGCCTGTTCGATGCGCAGAAGCTCGACTACACGACCGCCGTGTTCGTCAAGTCCGTCCCCCAGGACCTTACCGGGGTGGACCTTCACGCCTATGACATGATCGTCCTGTACAACCCTGCCGACGTCAAGTCCCTCTACGAGAACTTCCCCGGCTTCGAACAGGGCGCCATCAAGTTTGTTTCCTACGGCCGTTCCATCGTCAAGTCCATGGAAGAGGCCGGTCTTTCCATCGAAGTCAAGGCCCCCACACCCGAGATTCCCTCCGTGGCCCGCGCCATCGAGGTGTATCTCGAAAAGCAGCAGTAGCCGTGGCTGCGGCCACCCTTCCCAAGACCGAGCGCCTGTGCGGGAAAAAACCCGTCGCAGCGCTGATGGACCGTGGCAAGGGTGGCGTTTCGGGCTGCCTCCGCTACCGTTTCCTTCGCCGGGAAGGCCCCGAGGCCGATGCCCCTGCGCGCATCCTGGTCTCCGTTCCCAAGCGCAACTTCAAGCGTGCCGTGAAACGCAACCTGCTGAAGCGGCGCGTCCGGGAATCCTACCGCCTCCAGAAGCAGCTCCTCCCCGCAGGGATCGACATCATGTTCGTGTACCTGTCCCGCGAGGTCCTGCCTTCTGCCGATATTTACGCCGCGATGACCGCCGCCTTGCAGGAGGTCGCCTCCAAAACGGAATAGCTATGCCCAACTGGCTCAAACAGGTACTCATTTTCCCGTTCGTATTCCTGATCAAGTTCTATCAGGTATGCGTGAGCCCGTTCACCCCGCCGGCCTGCCGTTTCACCCCCACCTGCTCGCAGTACGCCCTCGAGGCCTTCCGCAAGCACGGCCCCTTCAAGGGTCTCTACCTCTCCGTCCGCCGCATCCTCCGCTGCCACCCCTGGGGTGGTTCCGGTTATGATCCGGTGCCTTGATGAGGACGTTGTGGAGAGGGTATGGTATCAAAAACCTATGCCACCCTCGGCATATCAGAGGGAGGGGCCCGCTTGCGGGAGGGACGGAGGTCGCGGAGCGACCGGAGGGTTTTTGATACCATACCCTCGGAACATAAGTCCGTTGTTTGAACGATATATTGACCGTTGTGCATAAGGATGCCTAAGAAAGAAAAGGTGCAGCAGATGTTCGACAACATTGCACCGACCTACGACAAGCTCAACCATATCATGTCCTTGAACGTGGACAAGCTCTGGCGCCGCCATGCGCTGAAGGAGATCGTGGACGGAACGCCGCAGCGCATCCTGGACGTCGCCTGCGGGACCGGGGATTCCACCATCTCGATTGCCAGGGCCGCCGCGGAAGGGACGAAAGTCACCGGGGCCGATATCTCCGAAGGGATGATGGCCCTCGTGACGGAGAAGGCGGAGAAGGCCGGAGTCCTGGACCGGATCGACCTGCAAGTGGCCGACGGAGAGGCGCTTCCGTATGAGGAAGGGACCTTCGACCGCGTCACCTGCGCCTTCGGTATCCGCAATTTCGAGCACAAGGAGAAAGGCCTGGAAGAGTTCCGTCGCGTCCTCCGTCCCGGCGGGAGAGCCGTCATCCTGGAACTGTCCGTCCCGCAGAACAAAGTCCTCCGGTGGGCCTACGACCTGTATTTCCTGCATATCCTGCCCTGGGTGGGCGGCAAAGTGTCCGGCGACAAGGCCGCCTACAAATACCTGCCCGCATCGGTCCATAACTTCCCGGCTCCGAAGGAGTTCTGCCGGATGATGGAAGAAGCCGGTTTCCGCAGCGTCCGCTTCCGCACCTTCACGTTCGGCCTGTGCCGGATGTTCACGGGGGAGCGGTAGTTTGTCCTTTTGGCGGATAATCGCTATCTTTGCGTCCATTAAACCAAAACCTACAGAGATGTCCAACTATTTCTATGACATGATTCCCCGCGAGGAACTGGAGCGCATGCCCTATTTCCCCACCGTCGGAGAATTCGTGGAGTGGATGGAGAAGACGTATGCCGACATGCCGGCCCTCTCCGATCTCGCCCACACCATCACTTACAAGGAATTCGGAGAGCGCATTGCCCGTCGCCGCGCCTTCATCGACAGCCTCGGTCTTCCGAAAGGGGCCCATATCGCCATCTTCGACCGCAACAGCCAGGATGCCATCGAGCTCTTCCTCGCCATTACCAGCGCCGGTTATGTCGCGATGAATTTCCCGGCTTCCCTGCCGGAAATGGCCGTCGTCGGCTCCTGCATGAAATTCGATATCGCCGCCATCTTCGTCCGTGAGGAGTTCATGCCCCTCACCGCGAAGCTCCAGGGGGTGAAGGTCCTTCCGGCCTCCAGCATCGCCGAGGAGAAGGCTCCCGTCACCATCGTGGACAAGGAGCAGCCGGCCGCCATCTTCTTCACCGGCGGCACCACCGGCACTCCGAAGGGCGCCGTCCTGAGCCACCGTGCCTTCATGCGCGGCAGCTACAACGCCATCTTCAAGCCCGGCAAGGTCATCGGCGTTCACCGCTATATCGCCCTGCTTCCGCTGAGCCACGTGTTCGGCATGATCGCCGGCATGATGGGCTGCTTCTATACCGGGAACCTCATGTTCACCTGCGAGGACATGAAGGCCACCATCGGCAAGCTCCCCGTGATCAAGCCCACGATCCTCGTCATCGTCCCGGGCATCTGCGACATCCTCGCCGGCCTGTGCAAGATGTACGGCCCGCAGTTCCTCGGCGGCAACCTCCGGATGATCATTTCCGGTGCCGCGAACGTCCCGCCGCGCCTGGTGGACATCTTCACCAAGTTCGGCGTCGAGTTCTGCTTCGGCTACGGCCTCACCGAGACCGCGAACCTCACCTCCGCCAATGCGGACGCCGTCACCCATCCCACCTCCATCGGCAAGGTCTATCCCGGCCAGGAAGTCCGCATCGTGGACGGCGAGCTGCAGGTCAAGGGTGACAATGTCTTCTCCGGCTACTACAAGGATCCCGAAAAGACCGCCGAGGCCTTTACCGAGGACGGCTGGTTCCGCACCGGCGACCTCATGCGCATCGACGAGGAAGGTTTCCTCTATATCACCGGCCGGATCAAGAACCTCATCATCCTCTCCAACGGCGAGAACGTGAGCCCGGAAAGCCTGGAAGAGCCCTTCTATGCCGATCCCTGCGTCCGTGACGCCATGGTGAAGGAGGATACCCTGAACGGGAACCCGGTCATCGCCGTGGAGGTCCTTCCGTTCATGCCCGCCTTCGAGGGCAAGCCCTGGGAAGAGGTGGTTTCCTATGTGAACGCCCTGGTGGACAAGATCAATGCGACCCTGCCTTCCACCCACCGTATCCTGAAAGTGACCGTGCGCACGGAGGATTTCAAGCGCACCGGCAGCATGAAAGTCGCGCGCGTATGACCCGGGAAGAAGTGTTCGACGGCCTGAAGGAAGTCCTCACCGTCCTGCGTCCCCATACGGACCTGACTGCCGTAGGTTTCGATACCGAGCTCGTCCGCGAGCTGGGTATCGACTCCCTGACGATGATGCTCCTCTCCCTCGCGGTGGAGGAAAAGTTCAAGATGCGCTTCCCCGACGGCGAGCCGATGCCCGTCACCGTGGGAGACGTGTGTGACAACGTGCTGAAGGCCCTGGCCTAAAGATCCATCACATAGCTGCGGCGCCGCTGGAACGGCTTCGGGTCGTATTCCCCGAACAGGGACTGGACCTTGTAGTTTTCCTCGAGCTGCGGATTCAGAAGCATCCGTTTGATTCCCAGGCGGATGCAATTTTCATGTATATACTTGAACATGAGGACGTTCGCGCCCTTTCCCTGATACTCCGGGAGGACGCCGATGAGAAGCGCCTCGATGGTGTCGTTGTGCCGGAGGGACCGGAGGATGGGGATGAAGCCGAAGGGGAAGAGACGGCCCCTTCGCCTTCCGGACGGCCCGGGAGATGGAGGGCATCGTGACAGTGAAGCCGACGAGCTTGTCCTCCTCGTTCACGCAGAAGGCGACGAGGTCTTTGTTCATGATGGGGACGTACTGCTTCACATATCCGTCGATCTGTTCCTCGGTGAGCTTGGAGTATTCGTAGAGCGGGGCGAAGGCGTCGTTCAGGACGTGGAACATCTCCCGGCCGCGCTTGGCCATTTCGCGGAGGGTCTTTCCCCGCCAGATGTGCAGGCCGTAGCGCTTCTCCACGAGGTCCGCATACTGGAACATGGGCGGAAGGGTGTCGGGGAGTTCGATGTACCGCTGGGTCCAGTCCACGTCCTTGCGGAAGCCCAGGCGCTCCAGGTACTCGCCGTAGTAGGGGAAATTGTAGATGACCGTGAAAGGGGAGTCGTGCTCGAAGCCTTCCACCAGGAGGCCTTCCCGGTCCATGTCGGTGAAGCCCAGCGGGCCTTTCACCTTCTTCGCGCCCTTGGTGCGTCCCCACGCGATGACTGCGTCGATGAGGGCTTTCGCCACGTCGAAATCCTCGATGAAGTCGATCCAGCCGAACCGGACGGTCTTCTCTCCCCACTTGTCATTGGCCTTGTGGTTGATGATGGCGGCGACCCGGCCCACGATCTTTCCGTTGCGGCGGGCGAGATACAGCTCGCGCTCGCAGAAGGCGAGGGAAGGGTTTTCGTCGGAGAGGGACTTGAATTCGTCATCTTCGAAAGCGGGCACCCACTGGGGGCAGTCCTTGAACAGGTCCAGGGGAAAACGGATGAATGCCTTCAGCATGCGCCGTCCTTCCACGGGAACGATTTCGACAAGAGCCATAGGTTCGTACGCGTTACGGTTTAGGACCACAAATATAACGAGAAATATTCGTATCTTTGCAAAATATAGCGAAAAGAAAGTACATGGACAAGAAGAGATTCAACCTGTGGAACCGGATCGTCGCCGCCGCCGTCTTCGTCGTTGCGGCCGTGACGTATCTCTCCACCATAGAGCCCACCGCCTCCTTCTGGGACTGCGGAGAATTCATTGCCTCCTCCTACAAGCTGGAGGTGGGACACCCGCCGGGAAACCCGGTATTCCAGTTGTTCGCCCGCATATTCACCATTCCCGTTCCGCCTGAAAAGGCGGCTGTGACGGTGAATGCGATGAACGGCATCCTGTCGGCCCTCACCGTCTTCTTCCTGTATCTGACGACGGTCTTCTTCGCCAAGCGGCTGGTCAAACCCGGGAAGGAAGGCTATTCCCTGGCGCAGGCGATCGCGATCTTCGGTGCCGGCGCCGTGGGCGCCCTGGCCTATACCTTCTCCGACACATTCTGGTTCTCCGCCGTGGAGGGCGAGGTCTATGCGATGTCGTCGCTCGTGACGGCCCTGGTCTTCTGGGCCATGTGCAAGTGGTACGAACAGGCCGACGAGCCCCATGCGAACCGCTGGATCGTCCTGATCGCCTTCCTGATGGGCCTTTCCATCGGCATCCACCTCCTGAACCTCCTCACCATCCCGGCTTTCGTGTTCATGTACTATTACCGGAAGAACGAGGACAAGGAGCTGCCGTTCAAGCGCCTGCTGGGCATTTTCATGATCGGCGTGGTCATCGAGTTCCTGCTCGTGTTCCTGTTCATCCCGTATCTGCCCAAGCTGGCGGCCTTCTTCGACCGCATCTTCGTGAACGGCTTCGGGCTCCCGTACAACAGCGGATCGCTGTTCTTCATGGTGACGCTCCTGGCCCTCTGTTTCTGGGCGCTGTTCCATACGCTCAAGAAGGACAAGGTGTTCTGGAACACGGTGATGCTCTGCGTGACGACGCTCGTGATCGGTTTCTCCCTGTTCTCCATCGTCATCATCCGTTCCTCCGTCAAGACGCCGACGAACGAATACCAGCCGGACAACGCCTATACGCTGGTGCGCTATCTCTCCCGCGAGCAGTATGGCTCCACGCCGCTCCTGTACGGCCAGTATTTCGATGCGCCCTATGACCTGAAGACCGGCAAGTACTGGGCTCCGCTGAACGGGAAGTACGCCCATGTGGACGCTCCGGCCGATGCGGATTACCTCCCCGAAGGCAAGATGCTGTTCCCGCGGATGTGGTCCAACGCCAGCCCCTCCCATGTGGATTTCTACGAGTCCTACATGAACGGAAAGGGCATCCGCGTGAAGGGGGCGACCCACAAGAAGCCCACCTTCGGCGCCAACCTGCGCTTCTTCTTCGATTACCAGCTCAACTGGATGTACTGGCGGTACTTCATGTGGAATTTCGTCGGCCGCCAGAACGATATCCACAGCCCGTCCCCGGGTGAACTGTTCTACGGGAACTGGGAAAGCGGCATCGGTTTCATCGACCGGGGCCGCCTCGGCGACCAGCGGGACGCTCCCGCCGTCCTCGCGGACAACAAGGGCAAGAACCACTATTTCTTCCTGCCGCTGCTCCTGGGCCTGCTGGGCCTGGTGTTCCAGTTCGACCGTGACAAGCGCGGCTCCTGGATCGTATTCCTGATGTTCTTCATGACGGGCATCGCCATCGTCCTGTACCTCAACCAGCCGCCTTACCAGGTGCGCGAACGGGACTATGCCTATGCGGGATCGTTCTATATGTTCTCCATCTGGATCGGCCTCGGCGTGGCCGCCCTTTACGAGTGGCTGAACGACGCGACGAAGGGCAAGGCCTCCAAGGCCGTCGCCGTGGGCACGTCCGTGCTGTGTCTCGGCGTCCCCGCCCTGATGGCGGAGGAGAACTGGGACGACCACGACCGCTCCAACCGCTACACTTCCACGGAGATGGCGGAAAACTACCTGAATTCCGTGGGCCCGAACGGCTTGCTTGTCACCCATGGGGACAACGACACCTTCCCGCTCTGGTATGCGCAGGAGATCGAGGGCTTCCGGACGGACGTCCGCGTGGTGAATACCTCCCTGCTGGGCACCGACTGGTATATCGACCAGATGAAATGGGCCTCGAACGAGTCCAAGCCGCTCCCGATCACCATCCCGCAGTCCAAGTACCTCTACGGTACGAACGAATACGTGTTCATCGCTTATGACGACGGCTCGCCGGTGATGCTCCGGGACGTGATGGACGTCTTCAAGAGCGACAATCCCGAGACGAAGGTTCCGCTGTCCTCCGGCCGCAAGGTGGACTTCATCATGGCCCGGAAAATCGTCATGCCGGTGAACAAGGAGAACTGCCTCAAGTACGGCATCGTCCCCGAATCCATGGCCGACCAGATTCCCGAGACCATCACCCTCACGATGTCCGAGGACAAGAACTACCTCTCCAAGCCCGAACTCTTCCTGCTGGACCTGCTGGACGGCTACGAGTGGGACCGCCCGCTGAACCTGCTGAACATGGGCGGCGACCTGAATATCGGCATCAAGGACTACCTGATGTACGACGGGTTCTCCTACCGCTTCACCCCGATCAAGAACAAGGTGGGAACCACCGATCCGGGCAAGGTGGATGCGCTCGACCTCTACCGCAAGATGACGGACGGCACCTTCAAGTGGGACGCCGTGCGCCGCAAGGACTATTTCGTGGATTACCAGAACCTGTACACCTTCATGGGCGTGCTCTCCCAGCGTCAGCTGTACCTGAACGTCGCGAACGCCCTCATCGACGCCGGTGAGGATGCGAAAGCCCTGGAGATCATGGACCTGTGCCAGGAGAACTTCCCGGAGGAGAACTTCCCGCTGGAAAGCATCCCCGTCGGCTTCTCGGGCAACGACTACATGGTCATCCAGATGGTGGAGAACTACTACTTCCTGGGACAGAAGGACAAGGCCCGTGAACTGGGCCTGAAACTGGCGGACGGCCTCCTGGGCTCCTCCCGCTTCTATCTGGAGTTCTACGACTACGCCTCCTCCAACTTCGAGACCGTACACCGCTGTCTCATCTACCTGGCCGACGTCTTCAAGCAGTACGGCGACAAGGAACTCTCCGACCAGGTCCTGGATTCGCTGGAACTGCTGGTCCGCGTGGCCGCGGGCAGCTTCGAACCGGATGGCGGCGAAGCCCCGGCGGTACAGGATACGGCGGCGGTCACGGAATAGACGTCCCGGGACTCAGCGTTTCAGCCGGACGAAAATGCTCAGCGGGAGGATTTTCCCGAAAGGATCCCGGAGGGCGAGCTCGCCGCTTTCCAGCGAGAGATAGTTCCCGTCATGGCCGGGGACGGGCAGGAAGCCGGGGTCGGGTTTGAGACCGAAGGCTTCGCGGACCGTCGTTTCGCCCAGCATGGCCGAGTAGCCGTTGGAGTAGAGATTCAGGACCATGAAGGAGTCGCGCGGGGAAAGGATCTGCGCCACATTCCGGAGAAGGTCGAACAGGAGTTCGTCCAGTTTCCATTTCTCCCCGTCGGGACCGTGCCCATAGGCGGGCGGGTCCAGGATGATGCCCTGGTAGCGGTTCCCGCGCTTGGCTTCCCGCTTGGCGAACTTGAGGGCGTCCTCCACCACCCAGCGCACGCCGTCCAGGCCGCTGCGCTCCATGTTCTCGCGGGCCCAGGTGACGACCTGCCGGACGGAATCGAGGTGGGTGACGTCGGCCCCGGCGGCCTTGGCGGCGAGGGAGGCGGCACCCGTGTAGGCGAAAAGATTCAGCACTTTGGGGGCGGGAAGGCCGTTGGCCTTGTTGATGCGTCCCAGCCGCGCCGTCTCGCGGAAGATGTACTCCCAGTTGGCGGCCTGCTCCGGGAACACGCCCACGTGCTTGAAGGAGGTGAGGCCCAGCCTCAGGGCGATGTGCAGGTCGGAAGCCGCATGGGTCTCCGGGTCCGGCTCGCCGTTATAGACAATGCCCCACTGGTCTTCCATCTTGCGCACCTTCTCCCAGGTTCCGCTGTCCTCCTTGCCGGCTTTCCCGAAGCCGGCGCCCGGCCGGAACACGACATGGCTGAGTCGTTTCCACTCGCTGTCCGGGAGCGACGGCGCCCACAGGGCCTTGGGCTCCGGGCGGCGGAGCACATACTTTCCGAAGCGCTCCAGCTTCTCGCCCCGCCCTGAGTCAAGCAGTTCATAATCCTTCCAGTAAGCCGCAGGGTATTCGATGGTCATGGCCTTTGATTTTTATGCAAAGATAGCTAAATTTGCAGACTCGAAGAAACTTATAACAAAACAAACAGATATGCAACAGTACATCGACAGCTACGACTTCACCGGCAAGAAGGCCATCGTGAGAGTCGACTTCAACGTCCCCCTGGACGAGAACTTCCACATCACCGACGACACCCGCATCCGCCGGGCCATGCCTACCCTCAAGAAAGTCCTCGAGAAGGGTGGTTCCCTGATCATCATGTCCCACCTCGGACGTCCCAAGAAGGTGGATCCGAAGTTCTCCCTGAAGCACATCGTGGACCACGTGTCCGAGTGCCTGGGCGTTCCTGTGCAGTTTGCCGAGGATTGCCAGAAGGCCGATGCGCAGGCCGCGGCCCTGAAGCCCGGTGAGGCCCTCCTCCTGGAGAACCTCCGCTTCTATGCCGAGGAAGAAGGCAAGCCGCGCGGTCTCGCCGAGGATGCCTCCGAGGAAGAGAAGAAAGCTGCCAAGAAGGCCGTCAAGGAGTCCCAGAAGGAGTTCGTGAAGAAGCTCGCCTCCTACGCGGACTGCTACATCAACGACGCGTTCGGCACCGCCCACCGCGCCCACGGCTCCACCGCCCTCATCGCCGAGTACTTCCCGAACGACAAGATGTTCGGCTACCTGATGGAAGGCGAGATCAAGGCCATCGACAACGTCCTGAAGAACGCCCAGCGTCCGCTGACCGCCATCATCGGCGGTTCCAAGGTCTCCTCCAAGCTCGCGGTCCTGAAGAACCTCGTGGGCAAGGTGGACAACCTGATCATCGGCGGCGGCATGGGTTACACCTTCATCAAGGCGAAGGGCGGCAAGATCGGTCTTTCCCTGCATGAGGACGAACTCATTCCCGATGCCCTCGAGATCCTGAAGACCGCGGAGGAGAAGGGTGTGAACGTGTACCTGTCCATCCAGACCGTGGCCGGCCAGAGCTTCGACAACGACACCCCGCGCCGGATCTTCAACACCAACGACATCGCCGACGGCTGGGAGGGCATGGACGCCGCTCCCGTCACCCTCGAGGCCTGGAAGAAGGTCATCCTCGCTTCCAAGACCATCCTGTGGAACGGCCCCGTGGGCGTGTTCGAGCTCCCGAACTTCGCGAAGGGTACCCTCCAGATCGCCGAGGACCTCGCCGAGGCTACCGCTAACGGTGCTTACACCCTCGTGGGCGGTGGTGACTCCGTCGCAGCCGTGACCCAGATGGGCTATGCCGACAAGGTCTCCTACGTCTCCACCGGCGGCGGCGCCATGCTCGAGGCCATCGAGGGCAAGGTGCTCCCGGGCATCGCAGCCATCCAGGAGTAATTGACTGCCATCCACACAAATCGGGCGGGGACCATGGTCTCCGCCCGATTTCGTTCATTCCGTCCCCGCAGCCGGCTCCGGACCCATGGTGAGCTCCAGGAGGCCGCCGGCGGCGATTTGGGAGAAATCGAGCTCGGACCCGTGCAACGGTTCGCCGTTCAGCCGGGCGGATTGGATGTAGATGTTCTCCGGAGCATTTCCGATAGCCTTGATGATGAACGGCTTACCGGAAGCATAGACCGGATCCGTCTGAAGGATGATTTCGTCAAAGACGGGGCTCGTGACCTGCATTTTGCCATCGCCCGGGCACAGGGGGTGCAGGCCCATGGCGGCAAGCACGTACCAGGCCGACAGCTGTCCCACATCATCGTTGCCCACCAGGCCGGTCATGCGGTCGCAGGAATACGCATGGGCGCAAATGAACCGGGTCCATTTCTGGGTCAAAGCCGGTGCATCCAGGGCGTTGAACAGGAACGGGACGTGATGGACGGGCTCGTTGGCGTGGTTGTAGTAGGGATTCCACATCAGGTTTTCGGGCGTGTGTTCGAAGAAGGACGTCAGGTCGGCGAGGACCTTTTCACGGCCGCCCATCCGCGCCACCATCCCGGGGATGTCGTGGGGGACGAACCAGCCCTGCTGGTAAGGGTTGCTTTCGATGCAGCCGAGGCCTTCCGTCGTCCGGGCGTTCTCCGGCCAGGAGCCCCACGAACCGTCGGCCTGCCGGGGGCGGAACCAGCCGACGGAAGGATCGAAGACATTCTCCCAGGCGTGGGACCGGGCATAATACTCCTCTGCAACGCTCTCGTTGCCAAGGGCTTCTGCCAGCCGGGCGATGCACCAGTCGGCATAGGCGTGCTCCAGGGTCTCGGAGATGGAGGTTCCGTTCGGGATCCATCCGAGGGTGCCCGTCCCGAACTTTTCCGACGTATTGACGGCGTATTGGAGGGCCTTCGCGGCATCGTAGCCGCGGATGCCTTTCACGTAGGCGTCGGCTATGACGACGGCGGCGGGATTCCCCAGCATGCAGCCGGAGTAGGCGTTCAGCAGTTCCCAACGTTCCAGATACTCCTTCCCGCTTTCCTCCGCCAGCGTGACCAGGGAAGCGATGAGGTCGTCCACGACGCCGGGGTTGATGAGGGTCTGGAGCGGTATCTGGCTGCGGAAAACGTCCCAGCCGCTGAAGATGGTCCGCTTGGTGAAGTCCCCGGTATGGGCCTTTCCGTCTCCGCCCATGTATCTTCCGTCGCAGTCCGTGAAAAGACGCGGGTCGATCATCGTGTGGTACAGGGCGGTGTAGAAAGTGGTCTTGTCCGCCTGCGTGCCGCCGCGGACCGTCACCTTCGAGAGCGCCTCCCTCCAAGCGCCTTCGGCCTGGGTCCGGACCTCGTCAAACCCCTTTCCGGCGATCTCTTCCCGGAAGTTGTTCCGGGCGCCTTCCAGATCGACGAAGGAAATGCCGACCCGGAGGGTGGTCCGCTCGCCGGCGCGGGTGGGGAATTCGGTGAAAAATCCCAGGTGCGGTCCCCTGAGCGTATCGGCGTCCCGGATGACCGGGGCCTCCGCCACCCGTTCCAGATAGGGGATGCTGGTCACGTCCTCCCGCTTCCGGGGCTGGTCCGACGGAATGTCTGCGCTCCAGAAACCGCTGTTTGTCAAGGGTTTGTCAAACTCTGCATGGAAGTACATCGTGTACAGGGCATTCCCCGCACCGTTGCCCCAGCCGCCCGTGGCAGGGGTGCATCGCATCCAACCTTCGATCGTGTGGTCATCGACTTTCCTGACAAACTGTTCCTCGGAAGTGCCGCCCACCCGCCGGGCGAGATCCACCTGGATACGGGAAAGCGGGCTCTGGGGCCAGGTGAACCGGAGGATGCCGCAGCGGGGCGTGGCGGAGCACTCGACCCGGACGTCGTAATCGGTCAGAAGGACGGAGTAATATCCCGGGGAGGCGGTTTCCGAGGCCTTGTCGTAGAAAGAGCGCCAGCCGTCCAGGCTGCCGTCCTCCTTCCCGGCGATCTTTTTCAGCGGTCCGGTCGTGGGCATGACGAGGAAATTGCCCAGGTCTCCGTACCAGCCCACCCCGCTCATCTGGGTCATCGCAAATCCTTCGATGGTGCGCATCTCATAGCTGTATCCGGGCCCGTTGTCTCCTCCGGTCACGGTGTTGGGGCTTACCTGGACCATCCCGAACGGGGTCGTCGCCCCCGGAAACGTCTTTCCAAGGCCATGGTACACCCCGGCGACATCCGTGTTCGTGCTTGCCCCGATCAATGGATCGACATACCGCACGGGATCCTCGCTGCAGGAAGCGAGAGCGGCGGCCAGGAACAGGCCCGACAGGATAGGAGCCATTCTTTTCATCGTTCAAGTGACAGTTTGTTTACGCAAAGATAACGGGAATTTATGTATATTTGCATCATGAACATGCTTGTCATCCATTGGCACGTCGATCCTGCCATCTTCCATATCGGTTCTTTCGAGCTCCGCTGGTATTCGCTGCTTTTCGTGAGCGGCTTCATTCTGGGCTGGTTCATCTTCAAGTGGTTTTTCCAGCGGGAGAAGGTGGATCTGAAACTGTTGGATCCGCTGCTGTACACGCTTCTCATCTGCACGATCGTGGGGGCGCGTCTCGGGCATTGCCTGTTCTACCAGCCGGATTATTATCTGGGCAGCTGGAAAGGATTCCTGGAGATCTTCATGCCCTGGAAGGGCGGCCTCGCGAGCCATGGCGGCACCATCGCCCTGATCCTCGGGATGTGGTGGTTCGCGAACCATTACGGGAAGAAAAACCATTTCGATTTTGTCTGGCTGCTGGACCATCTGGCCATCGCCGTGGCTTTCGCCGGCGCCTTCATCCGTTTCGGAAACCTTTTCAATTCAGAGATTTACGGTAATGTGACGGATCTTCCCTGGGGATTTATCTTCGAGCTCCGCGGGGAAACGGAGCCCAAGCATCCGACGCAGCTCTATGAAGGGTTCACCTATCTCCTGCTGGGCTTCGCGCTCATCGGCCTGTACTGGAAGAAACTGGACAAGATGTACCGGGGCATGTTCGTGGGCATTTTCCTCACGGTGTGCTTCGGCGCCCGCTTCCTCATCGAGTTCATCAAGGAGCCGCAGGTGGCTTTCGAAGAGTCCATGACCCTGAACATGGGCCAGCTCCTGTCCATCCCGTTCATCCTGCTGGGCATCGGGTTCATCGTGTACGCCTTCGTGAAGAAAATCCCGGCCCGGGTCGTCCATCCGGAGCCCGTGAAGGCGAAGAAGGAGGCGACGCATTACGCGAAGCCGCTTTCGTAGAAGAAAAACGTCCTTTCGTCGAAATTTTCCGATTATTACGGGAATTATCCGTAACTTTGCGCACTTCGTGCGCGAAGGGGGTTGCCGTCGGTGCGATTATTGCAGTTAGATGGCGACCTTAAACAAGTGTATCAGTCAGTTAGTATATGTATTTGAAACAATTAGTCATCCTTTTCGCAGGCGCATTCCTGGCCCTCCCGGCTGCTGCGCAGTACAAGGATGAGGCTCCCCGGCAGGAGAAGGTGGTCCTGACCCTGGACGACGCCCTGAAAATCGCGCTCAGCGAGAACACGACCGTGAAGGTCGCGGACATGGAGATCGAGCGGCAGAAGTATGCGCAGAAGGGTTCCTATTCCGCCCTGCTTCCGCAAGTAAGCGCTTCCGGCATGTACAGTTACGCCCTCAAGAAGCAGAAGGTCTATTTCGGTTCCGACAAAACCGATGACGACGGGGAATCCTCCTCTTCCTCCGGTGGCGGCATGGCCGGGATGATGGCCGGCCTGATGGAGCCCATCATGTATTACATCATGGACCTGTACGAAGCGACCGGCACCCCGTTCGTCCCGTATGTTCCCAAACCCAGCGAGGACACCAAGTCCTCCTCCGAGCCGATCGAGATGGGCCGTTCCCACTCAGTCAACTTCGGCATCAATGCGCAGATGCCCCTGGTGAATCTCCAGCTCTGGGAGAGTCTCCGCCTCACCGGCGACCAGGTGGAACTGGCCGTGGAGCAGGCCCGCGAGTCCCGTCTCGGAACCGTTGCCTCCGTGAAGCAGGCCTTCTTCGGCATCCTGTTCGCCAAGGAGGCGTACAACGTGTATAACTCCGTCTATGAGAACGCGGTGGAGAACTATCGTCTCACGGAGATGCGTTACAACGCTGCCAAGGCTTCCGAACTGGACCTGACCCGGGCGAAATCCAATGTCGCGGCCGCCATCCCGAACCTGTACAATGCGGAAAGCTCCGTGGAACTGGCCCTGTGGCAGCTCAAGGCCGTGATGGGCATCGACCTGGAACGGAACATCGACATCGCCGGCACCCTCGAGGATTATGCCGCCGAGATGTTCCGGGACATCCATGAGGCGGAGAGTGCCTCCCTGGAGGGGAACACCCAGCTCCGCCAGCTCGCACAGCAGGCGGAAATGCTCGCCAAGCAGATCCGCATGCAGCAGTATGCCTACCTGCCCTCCCTGGCCCTGTCCTTCTCCTACTCCTTCCTGACGCAGAGTGACATTTTCAAGCTGAGCCAGTGGAAGTGGTTCCCGTCCTCCACGCTGGGCCTGAGCCTGTCGATTCCGATCTTCTCCGGCGGGCAGCGTTATCATGCCATCAAGCAGACCCGCGTCCAGGCCGACGAGCTGGAACTCCAGCGGGTCAATGCCGAACGGCAGCTCCGCATCGGCATCCGCCAAAGCCTGAATACCATGGAAACCGCGATGAAGACCTATGACGCCTCCAAGGAAGCCCTCGTGAGCGCCGAAAAGGCCTACGACATCGCCACGAAGTCCTATCAGCTGGGCAAGAGTACCCTGACGGACCTCAACAATACGGAACTGGTCCTGACCCAGTCCAAGCTGGCTGTCTCCCAGGCCGTGTACAACTTCGTCATTGCGAAGGCCGGCCTCGAACAGACTCTCGGTTACGATTTTAACGAAAGATAAGATATGAACTGCAAATTCCTTTTCCCTGTTCTTGCAGCCTGTGCCCTGACCGCCTGCGGAAGCCGAGGCAGCCAGTCCGAAACGCCCGCTCCGGGGGCCGGCGCCCCCCAGGCCGAAGTCACCCCTACGGTCGAGGTGGTTACCGCCACCGCCCGTGACGTCGCCGACGAGAACAGCTATTCCTCCACCGTGGAGGCCTATGCCACCAACAACATCATGCCCCAGACCGGCGCCCGCATCCGCAAGATCAACGTGGAAGTGGGGGACTACGTCGTGAAGGGCCAGGTCCTCGCGGAGATGGACCGCCTCCAGCTGGAGCAGCTGGAACTCCAGATCCAGAACGACGAGATCGAGTACGCCCGCCTGAAGGGCCTCTATGAGGAAGGCGGCGTGTCCCAGTCCGACTTCGAGGCCGCCGAACTCGGCTACAAGGTCCGCAAGACCAACTACCAGAACCTCCTGGAGAACACCATCCTCCGCAGCCCTATCAACGGTTTCGTGACCGCCCGCAACTTCGACGTCGGGGACATGTTCGCGATGAGCGCCCCGCTGTTCACCGTGCAGCAGGTCATCCCGGTGAAGCTCCTCGTGGGCATCTCCGAGAGCGAGTACACCAAGGTCAAGAAAGGCGACACCGTGTCTATCACCGTGGACGCCCTGCCCGGCCGTTCCTTCACCGGCAAGGTGAACCGCCTGTACCCGACCATCAACGCCGCCACCCATACCTTCAGCGCCGAGGTCCTCGTGAACAATGCCGACAAGGCCCTCCGTCCGGGCATGTACGCCCGCGTGAGCGTGAACTTCGGCACGAGCCACCGCATCGTCCTTCCGGACCGCTGCATCGTCAAGCAGGAGGGGACCGGCCAGCGTTTCGTGTATGTCCTGAAGTCCGACGACACCGTCAGTTACGTCCCCGTCACCTTGGGCAAGCACACGGGTTTCGAGTATGAGGTCATCGACGGCATCCAGGAAGGCGAGCTCATCGTCCAGAAGGGCCAGGCGGCCCTCAAGGACGGCGTGAAGGTCCAGGTCCTCAACCAGTAAGGAGGGCCCCTATGAGCATCTACAGAACATCCGTCAACCATCCGGTGACGACCGCCCTCGTCTTCGTGGCGTTCGCCATCCTGGGAATCTTCGCCCTGACGCGGCTCCCCGTGGACAATTTCCCGGACGTGGAGTCCAATGTCATCATGGTGATGTCCTCCTATCCCGGCGCCAGCGCCGAGGACGTGGAGAACAACCTCACGAAGGTCCTCGAAAACTCCCTGAACGGTGTCGCGAACCTCAAGGACATCACGTCCAACTCCCGGGAGAACATCTCCGTCCTGACCCTGGAATTCAATTACGGAACGGACATCGAAGTCGCGACGAACGACGTCCGCGACAAGCTGAGCATGGTTTCCCAGACGCTCCCCGACGGAGCGTCCTCCCCGACGATCTTCAAGTTCAGCGTGGACGACATGCCCATCATGATCATGTCCGCCACCGCCGACCAGAGCGTCTCCGCCCTGGACAAGATCCTGGACGACCGGGTGGCCACTCCGCTTGCCCGCGTCACCGGCGTGGGTACGGTCTCCGTGGCCGGTGCCCCGCAGCGTGAGATCCAGGTCTATTGCGACCCGACCAAGCTGGAGGCCTACGGCCTGTCCATCGCGGCGATCTCGCAGATCATCGCGGCCGAGAACCGGAACGTCCCTTCCGGCAACATCGACATCGGCTCCGATACCTATACCCTCCGTATCAAGAAGGAGTTCAAGGACCCGTCCGAACTGAACGACATCGTCCTGGGCTCGTTCAACGGGGGAACCGTCTATCTCCGTGACGTCGCCCGCGTGCAGGACGGCCTGGAGGAGCGCTCCCAGGAATCCTACACGAACGGGGTCCGCGGTGCGCAGATCATTATCCAGAAGCAGTCCGGCTACAACACCGTGAACGTGATCCGCGGCGTCAAGAAGGAGATGAAGAAACTGGAGCGGAACCTCCCTTCGGACATCAAGGTCACGACGGTCGTGGACTCCTCCGACAACATCCTGAACACGATCAACTCCCTGAAGGAGACCATCCTCATCACCTTCCTCGTGGTGATGCTCGTGGTGTACGTGTTCCTGGGCCGGTGGAGGGGTACCCTCATCGTCATCCTGTCCATCCCGATCGCCCTCCTGGCCTCCCTGATCTACCTGTTCGCCACCGGCAACACGCTGAATATCATCTCCATGTCCGCCCTGTCCATAGCCATAGGCATGGTGGTGGACGACGCCATCGTCGTCCTGGAGAACGTGACGACACACTTGGAACGGGGCGAAAAGCCCAAGGAGGCCGCCGTCCACGGCACCGCCGAGGTGGGAATCTCCGTTATCGCGTCCACGCTCACGATGCTGTGCGTGTTCTTTCCGCTCACGATGATCTCCGGCATGGCCGGCATCATGTTCAAGCAGCTGGGCTGGATGGTCTCGATCATCATGATCGTGTCCACGACCGCCGCCCTCACCCTTGTCCCGATGCTGTGCTCGCAGCTCCTCACGAACGAGAACAAGAGCGGAAAGCTCTACCACTTCATCTTCGATCCGGTGAACCGCGCCCTGGACGCTTTCTCCGCCTGGTATTCCCGCGTGATCGCCTGGTGCATGAACCACAAGCGCATCGTCATGGTGGCGGCTGCCGTCATTTTCGCCGGCGTCCTCGCCATCTACATGCCCCGGATGAAGACCGAGTACTTCCCGACGCAGGACCAGGGCCGTATCCAGGTCTCCGTGGAACTGCCCATCGGCACCGCCCAGGACGTCACCCGCGACCTGGCTGCGCGCCTGTATGAGAAGATCATAGCCGATGTCCCCGAGGTCAAGGTCCTGAGCTACAACTTCGGCCAGGCCGATTCCGACAACGCCTTCGCGTCCATGCGCAACAACGGCACCTACCTGATCACGATGAACATCAATGTCGGATCCATGGAGGACCGCAAGCGCTCCACCGCCGAGATCGCCGACCTGATCCGGGCGGACCTCAAGCTGTTCCCGGAAATCAACAAGTCCACCGTCACGGAAGGCGGCATGGGCATGGGCGGCCGTGCGGCGGTCCAGCTGGAAATCTACGGCTACGACTTCGAGGAGACGGAAACCGCGGCCCGGAATCTGCGCGCCAAGATGCTCGAGAATCCGAACTTCGTCCAGGTGGTCCTGAGCCGCGACCAGTACACGCCGGAATACGAGGTCGATTTCGACCGCGAGAAACTGGCCCTGAACGGCCTGACGTCCACCACGGCGGCTGCCGCCGTGAGCGCCGCCATGAACGGTACCGTCGCGTCCTTCTACCGCGAAGACGGTGAGGAATACAACATCCGCGTCCGCTTCGCGCCGGAGTTCCGCGAAAGTGTCGCCGACATCGAAAACATCGTCATCACCAATCCGCAGGGCCGGGGCATCCGCGTCCGCGACCTCGGACAGGTCGTCGAGTCCCGTGTCCCTCCGACCATCACCCGCAAGAACCGCGACCGGTACATCACCGTCACGGGCCAGATGGCCCGCGGCCATGCGCTGAGTGAGGGTGTGGAGGCCGTCACGGCCATGCTGGAGGCCGATCCGCTGCCCGCCAGCCTGTCCTGGGACATCGGCGGCGACTATGAGGACCAGCAGAGCATGTTCTCGGACATGATCCTGCTGATGCTCCTGATCGTCATCCTCGTGTACATGGTGATGGCCTCCCAGTTCGAGTCCTTCCTGGGCCCGCTGGTGATCATGTTCTCCATCCCGTTCGCCTTTACGGGCGTCGCCCTCGGAAACATGCTGCACGGAATGGCCGTGGGCGTGATGTCCATGATCGGCATCATCATCCTCCTGGGTATCGTGGTGAAGAACGGTATCGTCCTCATCGACTATACGATCCTGTGCCAGGAGCGCGGGATGAGCGTCCGCGATTCCTCCGTGACCGCGGCCCGGAGCCGTCTCCGCCCGATCCTCATGACCACCCTCACCACCGTCCTCGGCATGCTGCCGATGGCCTGGGGTACCGGTGAAGGTTCCGAAATGTGGAAGGGACTCGGTATCACCGTGGCCTGGGGTCTTTCGATCTCCACCCTCATCACCCTCGTCATCATCCCGGTCCTGTACTGCGGCATCACCGAGCACCGGGAACGCCGCCAGGCCCGCCGGGCTGCCAAAAACAGTTGATTATGAAAGCGATATTCATTGCCTACAACCAGGCCTACAACCAAGAGATCGTGGAACTCCTCGAGTCCTGCGGCCAGCGGGGCTACACCGTCTGGGAGGAAATCGGCGGCCGGGGCACCGAGGACGGGGAACCCCATCTGGGCAACCACGCCTGGCCTACGCAGAACCACGCCATCCTCACGGCCGTTCCCGGCGACCTCGCCCCCGTCATCATGGACCGTCTCCGCGAAACGGACCGGGAGAATCCCAAACTGGGTCTGCGGGCCTATGTCCTCCCGGTGGAAGATGCACTCTGAAAATAATTTGTTATATTTGCAAGGATATAAACAATTTTAATTATGGCAAAAGTAGCTACCAATACCAATTTCGAGGAGCTCCTCCAGGATGAGAAGCTCGTCATCGTGGACTTCTGGGCCACCTGGTGCGGCCCCTGCCGCATGCTTTCCCCGCTTCTGGACGAGGTGGAGGAAGAGATGGCGGACAAGATCTCCGTCGTCAAGGTCAATGTGGACGACGCCGACGAGATCGCGATGAAGTACCGCATCATGAACATCCCCACGCTGCTCTTCTTCAAGGGCGGCCAGCTGGTGGACAAGACCGTGGGCGCCATGCCCAAGAATGTTCTCGTGGACAAAATCAACGCTAACCTGTAACCGATATGAAGCGAATCATTGCCCTCCTGGCCATCGTGGCGGCTTCCCTGTCCCTGGCCACCCGTGCCCATGCGCAGTTCGGCGTCATCGCCGGCCTGACTTCCTCCAAGGCTTCGGTCTCCTCCTCCGTGGACGTGGATAACATCTCCCTGTATCATGCCGGCCTGGTTTACAAGTTCGACCTGGGTGCCGGTTTCGCCATCCAGCCCGGTGTCCTCTATCAGGTGAAGGGTGCGAACCTCGGCAGTCTGGACACGGCCTCTTCCGATGATTTCAAGCTCAAGACCGGTTATGTGGAGGTCCCTGTCAGCCTTCAGTGGGGTCCGGACCTGCTCGCTTTCCGTCCCTATGCGTTCGCCGAGCCGTTCATCGGTTATCAGATTTCGACCACGGACAGCGGCAATGCTTCCTTCAGCGATTGGACCAAGCAGGCCAAGAACAAGTTCGAGTACGGTTTCGGCCTCGGCGGCGGATTGGAGATCGCCAGCCACATCCAGCTTTCCGTCCAGTGGTTCAAGAACCTGGGCGGCATGTTCGGAGATAACGTGAAGTCGGCGGACGCTACCTGGAGCGAAGTCAAGGATGTCAAGAATTTCCAGGGTGTCAAGTTCTCCCTGGCCATTCTCTTCTAGCCGATGGCTTTCCGCAAGGCGGTCGTCTTCTGCTCGGCAGCCGGCGGCCTGGATCCGAAATATGACAAGGCAGCGCGTGAAGTAGTTCGCGCGCTGCACGCTTATGGCTGGGGACTGGTCTCCGGCGGCAGTTTCCGTGGCCTCATGGGCTCCCTCTCCGACGAGATGTACCGGCTCGGTGGGGAACACATCGGCGTGATCCCGCGTTTCATGGAGGGACTGGAATATCCCCATCTCACGGAGATCATCTGGACCGACACGATGTCGGAACGCAAGGAACGGATGCGGGAGGGGACTTCCGCCGCCATCGTCTTGCCCGGCGGAATCGGTTCCCTGGACGAGATCGTCGAAACGCATGTGCTGCGGAAGCTCGGTCGCTATGACGGGCTTCTGCTGGCGCTGAACCTGGACGGATTCTACGATCCCCTGAAAAACCTCCTGCACCACTACGAAGTGCACGGCATGCTCGAGGCCCGGGACCGGGAACTCATCGTCTTTGCCGATACGGTGGAGGAATTGGCCGAATACCTGAAATAACCCATGGATATCCTGGAAATCAAAAGCCGGCTGGCCGGCCCGATGGCGGAGGTGGACACCCTGATGGAATCGGTGCTCAGCAGTGACATCGACCTGCTCGACGCAACGAACCGCACCCTGCTCCAGCAAGGCGGGAAGCAGCTCCGTCCGGTCCTTGCCCTCCTCGCCGCCGGAGCGTGCGGGGGAATCAACGACGATTCCGTCCGTTTCGCGGCGGCGGCCGAACTCATCCACAATTCCACGCTGCTGCATGACGATGTCGTGGACGGGGCGACGGTCCGGCGCGGCCGTCCCACGGTGATGTCCATCCTGAACGGTCCCGCCGCCGTGCTCATGGGCGATTACTGGCTGGTGAAGGCCATCCGGTGCGTTCTGGACGCGAGCCGTTACAGCGAACGGGTGATCCGCCTGTTCGGCAAGACGCTGTCCGACCTGGCAGAGGGCGAACTCCTGCAAATGCAGCGGGCTTCCAAGGCCGATACGACGCGGGAAGATTACTTCCGGATCATCTACTCCAAGACGGCTTCCCTGTTCGAAGCGGCCGTCGTTTCCGGCGCCGTTTCCACCGATGCGCCCGAGGAGTGGGTCGATGCCCTGGGCGCTTATGCGCGCCATCTCGGCCTGGCTTTCCAGATCAAGGACGACATCTTCGACTATACCGGGGGAGGGGCCCTGGGAAAACCCGTGGGCATCGACCTGCGGGAACAGAAAGTGACGCTTCCGCTGCTTTGCGCCCTGGAATCCGTCTCTCCGGAAGAGCAGGCTGCGATCCGCACGCTGGTGAGCCAGATCTCCGACATGCCGGAGCTGGCTGTCCGGGTGCGGGACTTCGTCCTGGACCGGGAGGGGGTGGCATCGGCGGCTTCCGAAATGGAAAAATGCATCGACGATGCGGTTTTATCCCTCGAAGTCCTGCCGCAATCCGAAGAAAAATCGTATCTTGCAGAATTGGCCCACTTTGTGGGCGAAAGGACGTATTGACCCATGGCAGCATCTTCCGGCAACGCAATCCTGGCGGCGACCCTCCGGCACATGGCGGAGAGCGGCCGGATTCCGCATGCCATGCTGCTGCATGAGAACGACGGCGGGGGCGCTTTCCCGCTCCTGCTGGATTTCCTGGACGAGGTCTATGGGCACAATCCCCGGGTGAAGAAGCTCATCCATCCGGACATCCAGTTCGTCTTCCCGGTCGCGGGATCGGACAAGCCGGTTTCCGCCCAGTTCATCGGAAAGTTCCGGGAACTCCTGCTGGAGAATCCGTATTTCTTTGAGAATGAACTCTATGCCGCCATCGGCATAGAAGGGAAACAAAGCAATATCTCGGTCCATGAAGCGCGTTCCATCCTGGATAGGCTTTCGCTGTCTGCGGTGGAAGGCGGATGGCGGACCGTGGTCCTGTACCTGCCCGAGAAGATGAACCAGCAGGCGGCGAACAGCCTCCTGAAGATGGTGGAGGAACCGCCGGAGAAGACGCTCTTCCTGATGGTCACCCATGCGCCCGAGAAAGTCCTCACGACGATTTCCTCCCGCTGCCTGTTCCTCCGGGTGCTTCCGCTGACCCGTGAAGAAACCCTGGCCGTGCATCCCAGGCAGGGTGGGGAATTGACTGTCCTGGCCGACCTGTTCCACGACCTGATGGATTCGCTTGTCCGGAAAGACCTCCTGGGGGCGTTGGAGACGGGCGAGGCGGTCGCGGCGCTGGATTCCCGCGAGAAGCAGAAAAGCTTCTGCCGCTTTGCGGGGGAGGGGCTCCGGAACGTTTTCCTCCTGCAGCAGGGCTTGTCGGAACTCGGGGACATCCCGGAAGATGAAAAGGCTTTCTACGGGGATCTCGCCGGAAAGCTGCGCAAGAATTTCCCCCGGCAGGGGCTCGCCGCCCTGGACCGGGCGCTCCTGCTACTGGAGCGGAATGTAAACCAGAAGATCCTGTTCACCGAACTGGTGGACCGGCTATATACATGCATACAATGATGGATAGCAACGAAAACGTCAGATATGACTGCTTCCGCGGCTGTGTGATCAGCGGCAACGAGCAGACGGGGACGGAGGACATCCGCTACCGCCAGGGCTGCTGCAAGCTGGAAGTGTACAACTACCTCAAGGGCATTTCCCAGGAGCAGTACGACAGCCTGTTCGAGGTCCGTTTCAAGAATACGCGCAAGGGAATCTATGTCAATGCTTCCGGTCAGAGCGTCAAGACAGGCGACCTGGTGGTCGTGGAGGCCCAGACGGGCCACGACCTCGGGATCGTCACGCTGGAAGGGCCCATCGTGGCCCGGCAGATGAAGTGCAAGGGCATCGACCCGGAAAAGACCGTGTTCAAGAAGATCTACCGGAAGGCGAAACCCTACGATATCGAGCGCTGGCAGGACGCCATCGCCCGCGAGCAGGAGACCATGATCCGCTCCCGCGTACTGGCCGCAAACCTGGGCCTGGAAATGAAGATCGGGGACGTGGAATTCCAGGGGGATGGTACGAAGGCCATCTTCTACTACATCGCCGACGGTCGCGTGGATTTCCGCCAGCTGATCAAGGACTTCGCCGAGGAGTTCCATATCCGTGTGGAGATGAAGCAGATCGGGGCCCGTCAGGAAGCCGGTCTGATCGGCGGCCTGGGCATCTGCGGCCGGGAACTGTGCTGCGCGAACTACATCACGGAGTTCAAGAGCATCAGCACCTCCGCCGCCCGGGTCCAGGACCTTTCCCTGAATCCCCAGAAACTGGCCGGCCAGTGCGGCAAGCTCAAATGCTGCCTGAATTATGAGGTATCGGCCTATATGGACGCGCACTCGCGCATTCCGAAGGTCTCGGAACCGCTTGAGTTCCAGGATGGTCTGGCTTACCTCGTGAAGACGGACATCCTCCGGGAGACGATGTGGTTCTCCTACGAGAAGGGATCCCTTGCGAAGATGTACCCGCTCCCGGCCTCCGAGGTCCGCGAGATCATCATGATGAACCGCAACGGCCAGAAGCCGGAGACGCTCCTTCCGGACGTCACCCCTTCCGCCCCCGAGTTCGTCACCGCCGTGGGCGACGACAGCATTTCCCGCTTTGACGAGGCGCGCAAGAAGAAGCGTCGCAACAAGAGCGGAAACCGGAACAAAGGGAAGAACAAACCGAAGAAAGATGCCTAGACCGGGTATGACCTCCCCCAACCGTCGCTCCGCGACCCCTCCCATGGCAAGCCATGGGCCCCTCCCTCTTATGCGGCCGAGGGTGGCCACAGGTTGGGGAAGGTCATACCCGGTCTATGCCTTAGTGCCTCTCTTATGTCTGCTTCTTGTTGGATGTAAAGAGCCTATGTCGGTGGAGCGGTTCGTGGGAGGGGAGGGACCTTATACCTTCTTCGTGGAGATGGAGGATTCGACGGCCTCGTACGATTTCGATTTTTATACGCGGGTGGATGCGCCGATGGATTCGCTGGTGAGGATGGGAGCGATGCCGCTCACGGTGACTTGGACGTCGCCGTCTTTCCATGTCTTCCGGGAGGAGGTCTATATGCCGCTGGAAGGGCGGACCACGCCTTTTTCCCGGCAGGTGCGGGTCCCGTACCGGGCCGGCGTCCGGCCGGAGGAATGGGGACCCTGGACCCTGACAGTACGGCCTGTGGATCCGCCGGAGGGTCTCCGGGGCATGGGCCTGATCGTAAAGCGTAACAAGGAGGGCTTCTGATGGGACACGGTAAACTCAAGAAATTCGCAGAAAACGAGACGTTCCGCTGCCTGTTGCAGCCGGATGCATCGTCGGTACTGGCCAAGCCCGAGGGCTCCAGGGAACTGGTGCTCCGGGACCATGCCATCAAGGGGAACTGGAACCGGGACATGTTTGCGAAGGCGCAGCCCATTGTCCTGGAACTGGGCTGTGGGAAAGGGGATTACACGATCGCCCTGGCCCGTCGGCACCCGGAGATGAATTTCATCGGCGTGGATATCAAAGGGGCGCGGCTCTGGAAGGGAGCGAAGGAAGCCACCGAGGAGTCGATGGGCAATGTCGCCTTCCTGCGCACCCGGATCGAGTTCATCGACGCGTTCTTCGGCCCGGGCGAAGTCTCCGAGATCTGGCTCACTTTCTCCGACCCGCAGCTCCGCGGCAGCGAGAACGCCCGACTCACCTCGCCGCTGTTCCTCCAACGCTACAGCCGTTTCCTCCATCCGGGAGGCATCGTCCATCTCAAGACCGATTCCCGCTTCCTCTACGAATACACCCAGTCCGTCGTCCGGGCGAACGACCTGGAGGTGCTGGCTTTTGGAACGGACATTTATCATTCCATACCTGTCATTCCGAGCGAAGCGAAGGAATCTCTCCCGGATTTAGATGCGGTATTCGAGGTGCAGACGTTCTATGAGCAGATGTTCCTGAAGATGGGACTGCCCATTACGTACCTGGCATTCCGGCTGGACCGGGAGGGACTCGGAGCCGGTGCTCCGTTTGCGTATCCCACGGATTTCGATGCCGCGTACTGGCGGGAGGCCGAGGGGCCGCGCCGGTCGTTCAGCCATCAGCCTTCGAAAGGTTAGGGGCGGACCCAGTGGATGCGCACGCCGTCGCGCTCCATGCCGCGGAACCAGGTCATCTGGCGTTTGGCGAACTGGTGGATGGCATTGGCGAGGAGGATGTGCATTTCGTCATAGGAAAGCTCGCCCAGGATGTACTGCGTAACGAACTTGTATTCAAGCCCATACCAGAGAAGGTCCTCCGGCGGGATCCCGCTGTCCAGCAGGCTGCGGATTTCTTCCACCAGGCCTTCCTCCAGCCGTTCGTCGAGCCGCCGGTCGATGCGTTCCACCCTTTCCTCGCGGGACACGAGCGTGCCGATGTAGAACGTCTTCTGCGGCAGCCGTTCCGCCGGGACGCCGTTTTCCTTGTCGAACTTGTACGCGTGCGTGACGGATTCGATGTACAGGCCCGAACCGCCGCACAGGATGGGGATGGCTCCCCGCGAGCGCACATCGGCATAAGCCTCTGCGAAAGCGGCCTGATACTGGTAGATATTGAACTTGCTCCCCGCCGGCACCAGGTCGATCAGGTGGTACGGCACCTCGCCGTAATCCCGGAGATCCTTTCCGGTGCCGATGTCCATGCCCGTATAGACCTGCCGTGAATCGGCCGACAATATTTCGGCTTTGGGAAGGGAGGGGCTTCCTTCCGCGTCGCTTCGCGACCCAATACGGGCATATGCTCCAGGAAGCCCCTCCCTTCCCAGAGCCCGGGCCAACTGTACTGCATACTTCGTCTTGCCGGACGCGGTCGGACCCAGGACGCAGAGGAGGTCGATGTCCCCGCGGGCATAGGAATCGGCCAGGGCCGGGATGTCGAGGGTTTCGGCCTCGGGCATCGGGGCCATCGGGGGGATGCCGGGACGGTCGGGCAGGAGGTTTGTCTTGTTCGGAAGGGACATGACGCAAATTTACGGAAAAAAAGCTTACCTTTGCAATCCTATGCCGAAAGCGAAAAGCTCCATACAGATCAAGAACCGCCGGGCCTCGTTCGATTACGAGTTCCTGGAGACCTATACCGCCGGCATCCAGCTGGTGGGAACCGAGATCAAGTCCATCCGGGCGGGAAAAGTCTCGCTGCAGGATGCCTACTGCTATTTCGCCGGCAACCAGCTCTTCGTGCGGGGCATGAACATCGCCCAGTACCACTGGGGCTCCTGGGGACAGCATGAACCCGTCCGTGACCGCCGGCTCCTCCTCACGCGGAAGGAACTCAACCATCTGGCCATCGAGGACAAGAAGGCCGGCCTCACCATCGTCGCCGTCAAGCTTTTCATCGCGGACAACGGCTACGCGAAGCTCCTCATCGCCCTTGCCCGGGGCAAGAAGGAGTACGACAAGCGCCAGACCATCAAGGAGCGCGACGTCCGCCGCGAACTGGACCGGGGCGACTATTAAAAAATCGAAAATATTTCTTGCAGATTCGGAAAAAAGTAGTACCTTTGCCGTCCCAAAAACAGAAGTGGAGAGATTTGGATTGCTTGCAACCACTCAAAAAAATGCTAAATTACATTTCATATCAGTGTTTTGTGTTTTTAGCCTCCGCGTTCTAGCTTGGGGCTAATTTTTTTGCTATGAACTACTTATTTACTTCCGAATCCGTTTCCGAAGGCCATCCCGACAAAGTGGCCGACCAGATCAGCGACGCCATCCTGGACGAGTTCCTTCGCCAGGACCCCGAGTCCAAGGTTGCCTGCGAGAGCTTCTGCTCCACGGGGATGGTCGTGGTGATGGGCGAAGTCAAGTCCGAAGCCTACGTGGACATCCAGACCACCGTCCGCAGCACCATCAACCGCATCGGCTATAACAAGGCCGAGTATATGTTCGACGGGAATTCCTGCGGCGTCATGTCCGCCCTGCATGAGCAGAGCGCCGACATCAACCGCGGCGTCGAGCGTGGCAGCGAGGAAGAGCAGGGGGCCGGCGACCAGGGCATGATGTTCGGCTACGCCTGCCGCGATACGGAAAACTATATGCCGCTTCCGCTGTACCTGAGCCACCGGCTGCTCGAGATCCTGGCGGACATCCGCCACCACGAGCCGGAGCTGATGCCCTACCTCCGTCCGGACGCCAAGTCCCAGTTCACCATCGAATACGACGGGGAGACGCACCAGCCCGTGAAGGTCGATACCATCGTCCTGTCCACCCAGCATGACGAATTCGTCCCGGCCAGCCTGGGCCGGATGAGCTATGCCGATGCCGTGAAGCAGTACGGCCAGGCCAAGGTGGACTTCGAGATGCAGGCCAAGATCCGCTACGACGTGGAAACGATCCTCATCCCGCGCCTGAAGGCTGCCCTTCCGGAGGACACCGCCCGCCTCGTGCACAGTTTCATCCTCCACGTGAACCCTACCGGGAAGTTCGTCATCGGCGGTCCCCACGGCGACACCGGCCTCACCGGCCGCAAGATCATTGTCGATACCTACGGCGGCAAGGGTGCCCACGGCGGCGGCGCCTTCTCCGGCAAGGATCCGTCCAAGGTGGACCGCAGCGCGGCCTACGCCGCCCGCTACATCGCGAAGAACCTCGTCGCCGCCGGCGTGGCGGACGAGTGCCTCGTCCAGCTCGCCTACGCAATCGGCGTCGCCCGTCCCGTGAGCGTGTTCGTGGACACCTACGGTACCGCGAAAAACGGCCTGCAGGACGGTGAGATCGCGAAAAAGGTCAGCGAAATCTTCGACCTCCGCCCCGCGAAGATCATCGACAAGTTCGGCCTCAAGAATCCCATTTACGCCCCCACTGCGGCCTACGGCCACATGGGCCGCACACCCTACACCCAGGCCGTCACCGTCCAGGGCAAGCGGAAGATCGTCCAGTTCTTCGGCTGGGAACTCCTGGACAGCGTCCCCCTGGTGAAAAAGGCTTTCGGCCTCTGATCCCGCCCGTTTCCCGGAATTGATTGACAATCATCGACTTATTGAAAGCGCTTTGTGTAAATCGACACAAAGCGTTTTTTGTATATGGCTGATTCTGAGGGAAAAGAGAAAAACGGCCCGGCGGGATTTCATATTTTCCGAAAAAAATTCTACCTTTGCGCCCGGTTAGCGACAACAACTATTCATTCTATATTAATCAACTTATGAAGAACGCTTTCAAAAGCTTTCTGCTCGCCATCACTATGATGATGACGGGCGTTGTCGCCTTTGCCCAGGTGACCACTGCTTCCCTCGGTGGCCGCATCGTGGACGGCAAGGGTGAAACCATCATCGGAGCCGCCGTCGTGGCGACCCATCTCCCCTCCGGTACCACCTACGGTGCCGTGACCAATGGCGAAGGCCTCTATGCTATCCAGGGCATGCGTACCGGCGGTCCCTACACCGTCGAGGTTTCCTGCCTGGGTTACCAGACCGTCAAGTTCACGGACATCAAGCTCGCCCTCGGTGAGAACTACGTCCTGGACGGTTACCTGAATGATGACACCATGGCCCTGAACGAGGCCGTCGTCGTGGCCACCCCGGCCTCCCGCTTCGCCGCCACCAAGACCGGCGCCAGCACCAACATCTCCAACGACGAGATGATGAACCTGCCGAACTCCGGCCGCACCCTTTCCGCCCTCACCAAGCTCAGCCCCTATGCCTCCGGCATGAGCTTCGCCGGTTCCGACGGCCGTTCCACGAACTTCACCGTGGATGGTGCGAACCTGAATAACAACTTCGGTCTGTCCGATGCTCTCCCGGGCGGCGGCACCCCGATCTCCCTCGATGCCATCGAGGAGGTCCAGCTCGTGGTGGCCCCCTATGACGTGCGTCAGTCCAACTTCGTGGGCGGCGGCATCAATGCCATCACCAAGTCCGGTACCAACACTTTCAAGGGCACCGCTTACACCTATTACACCAACCAGAATTTCCGTGGCAACAAGCTCTGGGGCGAGGATCTGGGCGACCGTGAGGCCGAGTCCAACCTGATCTACGGCTTCACCCTGGGCGGTCCCATCGTAAAGAACAAGCTCTTCTTCTTCGTGAACTTCGAGATGCAGAACAAGCCGGAAGAGAAGATCCAGGTCCGTGCCGACGCGTCCAAGGTCAATGTCCTCAACCAGATTGCCGACAAGCTCAAGAACGAGTATGGTTACGATCCGGGTTCCATCGACAGCTATCCCGGCGGTACCCAGAACCGCAAGCTCCTGGCCCGTCTGGACTGGAACATCTCCGACGCCCACAAACTGAGCGTCCGTTATAACAATACGACGAACGCCTACTGGTACGCCCCGAACGGCAACTCCTGCGATGACAACTACCGCAACAAGGGATTCAACCGCGCCAGCAAGGAATCCCAGCCGTTCTCCAACAACATGTACAGCCAGCAGAACGATGTCTGGTCCATCGCCGGTGAGCTCAACAGCCGCTTCACCAACGACCTCTCCAACCGTTTCATTGCGACGTACACCAACATCAACGACCAGCGCGGCTCCAAGTCCAGCCCGTTCCCGCACATCGACATCATGACCGACGGGGACTACAGCACCGGCAACTTCATTCCCTACACCTCCCTCGGTTACGAGCTCTTCACCTACAACAATGGTGTGAAGAACACGGTCCTCAACGTGCAGGACAACCTCACCTATTACCTGGGTTCCCACACCATCACCGCCGGTCTCTCCTACGAGCACCAGATGGCCCACAACTCCTACATGCGCAACGGTACCGGTTACTACCGTTTCGCCAGCGCCGAGGATTTCCTGAACGGCAACCTGCCTCTGAGCTTCGTCTATACCTACGGTAACAACGGTGTCTCCAACCCGGCCGGCCGTATCAACTACGACCAGTACGGCGCCTATCTCCAGGACGAGTGGAAGGTCACTCCGAACTTCAAGCTCTCCTATGGTCTCCGTGCCGACATGCTCGCTTTCGACAACAAGGACCTGATGACCAACAACGCCATCAAGGCCATCAGCTTCGGCGGCAAGAGCATCGATACCGGCGTGTGGCCCAAGACCCGTGTCCAGGTTTCCCCGCGCGTGGGCTTCAACTGGGACATCTACGGTGACAAGAGCCTGGTCATCCGGGGCGGTACCGGCCTGTTCCAGGGCCGTCTCCCGCTCGTGTTCTTCACCAACATGCCGCAGAACGCCGGCATGATCCAGACCACGGCCAAGTATACCTCTTCCTTCGCCAAGGATGCCGACGGAAAGATCACGGGCGTCAACTATCCTGCCGATGTCCGGAACGCCCTCATCACCCTTAACGGCGGCAAGGAGACCGGCGGTCACCTGATCACCGATAACGATGAGTACATCAAGGCCCTGGGCCTGAATACCACCGTGACCCCCCAGGACGGCCAGATCGGTAAGAACGCCGACATCAATGCCGTGGATCCCGACTTCCACATGCCGCAGATCTGGAAGAGCTCCCTGGCCCTGGACCTGCAGCTCCCGACTTCCTTCCCGCTGTCCATGACCGCCGAAGGCATGTTCAACAAGACCATCTGGGGTACCCGTCTGGTGAACTGGAACATCAACGAGAGCAAGGTGACGGGCCGTTTCGTCGGTCCGGACAACCGCCTGAAGTATGAAGGCGACTACCTCTACGATTCCAATAACGCCTACGTCCTGACGAACTCCCGCGAGGGTTGGGGCTACACCTTCAACTACACGGTGAAGGCCGAGCCGGTCCGCAACCTCAAGGCCATGTTCTCCTACACCCACACCGAGTCCAAGGAAATCTCCGGCATGCCGGGTTCCGCCGCCAGCTCCGCCTACCAGGGTCTCTACTCCGTGGACGGCCCGAACTTCGCTGTCCTGGAGCGCAGCCAGTATGTCACCCCGGACAAGATCTCTGCCAATATCTCCTACTACATCGACCTCATCGGCGGCTTCCAGGTGGACCTGTACTATGCGGGCTATTCCCCGTGCGGCAACAGCTTCACCTACAGCAACGACATGAACGGTGACGGCCTTTCCTACGACCTGATCTACATCCCCGCCTCCAAGGACGAGGTGGCCTTCACTTCCGAGGCCGACCGCGACGCCTTCTGGAAATTCGTCGAGCAGGACAGCTACCTGTCCAAGAACAAGGGTAAGTACGCCGAGGCCAACGCCGCCCGCGCTCCGTTCGTGCACCGCTTCGACCTCCGTCTGGCGAAGGACATCAAGTTCCACATCGGCTCCACCGACCATAAGCTCCAGATCAGCGCCTCCATCGACAACATCGGCAACATGTTCAACAGCAAGTGGGGTGTCCGCCAGTTCGCCTACAACCAGTCCGGCGAAGCGTACCCGAGCGCCAACAACATCAGCCCGCTCAAGTACGAGGGGGTCAATGCTTCCGGCGTGCCGACCTTCTCCTTCAACAAGGTGGACGGCAACTATCCGACCAAGACCTACACGAACTACTTCAAGAATACCGCCGAGTGCTGGCAGGTTCTCCTAGGTATCAAGTATTTCTTTAACTAGTAATCTGATACTGAATCGCTTAAAGAGGCGGAGCCCAACAGGGCCCCGCCTCTTTATTGTCATTATCTGAAAGAATCATTATATTTGCAGGTTAAAATCCCTTACGATTTAACCTATTATCTAATTCAGTTATATGAAGAACGCTTTCAAAAGCCTTGTGCTCGCAGGCATCGCGATGCTTGTGGGTATTGTCGCCTTTGCGCAGGTGACCACGTCTTCCCTCGCGGGACGCGTGGTGGACCAGAATGGCGAGCCGGTCATCGGGGCGGCCGTGGTGGCTGTCCACGAACCCTCCGGCACTTCCTATGGCGCCGTCACCAATGTGGACGGCCTGTACACCATCCAGGGTATGCGCACCGGCGGCCCGTACCGGGTCGAGGTCTCCTGCCTCGGTTATCAGCAGGTCAATTACACGGATGTCACGCTCGCTCTGGCCGAGACCTTCAACCTGAACGCCCAGATCAGCGAATCTAACGAATTCCTCACCGAAGCGGTCGTGATCGCTGCGCCTACGTCCAAATTCGCCTCCGTGGAGAAGACCGGTGCATCCACCAACATCTCGTCTTCCCAGATGATTGCCATGCCTACCGTGAACCGCAGCTTCTCCGACATGGCGAAGCTCTCTCCTTACGGCGGTAACGGCATGAACTTCTCCGGCTCCTCCGGAAGAAGCGCCAACTTCACCGTGGACGGTGCCAACGTGAACAACAACTTCGGCCTCAGCACTGCGCTTCCCGGCGGCGGCAACCCGATCTCCATCGACGCCATCGAGGAAATCCAGGTCGTGGTGTCCCCGTACGATGTCCGCCAGTCCAACTTCATCGGCGGCGGTATCAACGCCATCACCAAGTCCGGTACCAATACCTTCAAGGGAACGGCCTATGTCTATCACCAGAACGAGAACCTGCACGGCAACCGTGTGGACGGCGTGGATCTGGAGCGTACGACGGAAAGGAATACCATCTACGGTTTCACGCTGGGCGGCCCGATCGTGAAGAACAAGCTCTTCTTCTTCCTGAACGGTGAATATGTCCCGAGCCCGACGGAGGTCAACAAGTGGCGTACTTCCGACGACGGCGTGGCCGACGAAAACCGCATGATCACCCGCGTCAAGACTTCCGAGGCCGAGGAAATGCGTAACTTCCTGATCCGGAACTATGACTACGATCCGGGTTCCTACAGCGACTACAACAAGAACCAGAGCAACCTGAAGCTCCTGGCCCGCCTGGATTGGAACATCACGCAGAAGCACCACCTGTCCCTGCGTTACAACTACACCAACAACAATTCCTGGAGGACCCCCTCCACGTCGCGTTCCGACTTCAGCTCCACCATGCTCAATGACATGGTTACCAAGGACGGTCTGCTCTTCTCCAAGTCGATGTACAACCAGATGAACAACCTCTGGACCCTTTCGGCCGACCTGAACAGCCGTCTGACCGACAACCTGTCCAACCAGCTCCTGGTCACCTATTCCAACATCCAGGACGTCCGCGGATCGGATTCCGAGTTCTTCCCGTTCGTGGAGATCCTGGCCGGCGACCTGGGTGAGGACCATGCCAACGAGCCCTACATGGACTTCGGCTACGAGCTCTTCACCTATCGCAACAACGCGCAGAACACCATCCTGAACATCAAGGACGATGTCACCCTGTACATGGGCAGCCACAAGCTCACCGCCGGTGCCAGCTACGAGGCCCAGATGGCGCTCAACACGTACATGCGTAACGGAACCGGTTCGTTCCGTTTCGCCAGCATGAGCGATTTCATGAACGGCAAGGCGCCGATCGAGATGGCCTATGACTGGGGCTTCGACGGCGACGAGTATCCTTCCGCCCGGGTCCGCTTCAACCAGGTCGGTCTCTATGCGCAGGACGAGTGGAGCGTTTCCGACCGCTTCAAGCTCACCGCCGGCATCCGCTTCGACACCCTCATGTTCAATGACGAGGATGTCCTCACGAATTCCGCCGCCCTGGCGATCGACTACGGCGACCGCCATGTGGACACCGGCATGTGGCCCAAGACCAGCATCCAGGTCAGCCCCCGTCTGGGTTTCTCCTGGGATGTGCTCGGAGACCGCAGCCTGAAGATCCGCGGCGGTACCGGCCTTTTCGCCGGCCGTATCCCGCTGGTGTTCTTCACCAACATGCCTACCAACGCCGGTATCGTGAAGGGCCGTCTGACCAAGATGACGAATCCCGAGGTGCTCAGCAAGATGATGCCGAACGGCAAGCTCGTCACCGACCGCTGGCAGATCCTGGACATCCTGAACAGCGTCGATGCCAAGAAGTATCCCAAGACCATCACGCCGGAGAGCGCTCCCGCTCCCAGTGAGATCGCCGGCGTGGATCCCAACTTCAAGATGCCGCAGGTCTGGAAGAGCTCCCTGGCCGTGGACTACACCCTGCCTGTGTCCTTCCCGCTCAGCATCAGTGCCGAATACATCTTCAACAAGACCATCAACGGCATCATGCTGGACAACTACGCCATCTACCAGGACAACTCCGGCTGGGCTACCTTCAACGGCGCCGACAACCGGCACATCTATCCTTCCACCTACAAGTACGACCGGGTCAACGCCTTCGTGCTCACCAACACCCATAAGGGCTACGGCTCCGTGGCGACGGTTTCCCTCAACGCCCGTCCGGTCCAGAACCTGAACATCACGGCCGCCTACACCCACACGGTCAGCAAGGAAATCACCGGCATGCCGGGTTCCAACGCTGCCGCCGCCTGGCAGTACATCCCTTCCGTGGACGGTCCTAACTTCAATGTGCTGCACAATTCCTCCTACAACCTGCCCGACCGTCTGATGGCTTCCATCTCTTACGACGACAAGGCCAACAACCACTGGAGCCTCTTCTACGAGGGTCTCCGGTACGGCGGAAACAGCTATATCTACCAGGGCGACATGAATGGTGACGGCATCGCCTACGACCTCATGTACATCCCGAAGGACGAGAGCGAGATCCGCTTCATCGATTCGGACAGCGCCAAGAAGTTCTGGAGCTACTTCGCCCAGGACGAGTACCTGAACGCCCACAAGGGCGACTATGCCGAGGCCTACGCCATCACGCAGCCCATGCGCCATGTCTTCGACTTCCGCTTCGCCCACGACTTCGTCGTCCGGCTGGGCAGTGTCAAGAATACGCTGCAGGTGAGCCTGGATGTGCAGAACGTCGGCAATCTGTTCAATTCCCGCTGGGGTGTCGCCAAGAGCTGGAGCCCCGACGTGCCCAAGGATACCAACGGCAACGCCAAGATCCTGAAGCTGGAACGCATCGACCCGGACGGCGTCCCCGTGTATTCTGCCACGATTCCCGAAGGGGCGAAGACCTGGGATTTCCAGCATACCCTGGGCAACTGCTGGTACATGCAGATCGGTCTCAAGTATATGTTCAACTAATCAATACGGCTTGTCATGAAACTTAAATACATCATTGCCTCTTTCATCGCAGCCGCTTCCGTCCTGGCCGGCTGTGTCAAGGAAGACCCCGTCTCCACCCTTGAAGGCCTTTCCGTCTCCAACGACTATGTGACCCTGGCAGCCGACGAAGGCGCCAGCCTCTCCATCTCCGTGAGTGCGGAGGAATCCTGGACCGCCTCCGTTCCCGATTCGAAGGCGACCTGGCTCAGCGTGAGCCCTGCTTCCGGTTCCGCCGGACAGAACGTTTCCATGACCTTCACCGCGACGGCTTCCACGGCCGCCCGCAGCACGGAAGTGCACATTTCCATGGGCGGCAAGACGAAGATCGTCAAGGTGAACCAGGAAGCCCCTGCCGGCGTCGAGGTTCCCCTTGCCACCTGCAAGGAAGTCCTCGAAGGCCCTGAGGTGACCTACAAGGTCCGCGGTACCTGCACCCGGGTTGTCAATACCAGCTATGGAAACTGGTATCTGGCCGACGAAACGGGCGAGATCTATATTTACGGCACGTTCAACGCCAAGGGCCAGTATCCGAAGGATGCGGACGGCGGCTGGGCCGGATTCGGCATCGAGGTCGGTGACATCGTCACCGTGGAAGGCCCGAAGACGGTTTACAACGGCACCGTGGAACTGGTGGACGTGGCCATCGTCAAGGTCGAGAAGTCCCTCATCCAGGTGGCCGACTTCGACTTTGCGAAGCTTCCTCCGGTCGATACGACCTTCAACATGGTCGTGACGTCCAAGGAAAGCCCGCTGCTGATCTCCAGCGATTCCGACTGGCTCCAGGTCGTGGCCGTGAATGCCGACGGCAGCTATCAGCTCCATGCCGACGCGAACGAGCGCACCGCCGAGCGTACCGCCAACATCGCCATCTCCGGTCCCACCGCCCGTAAGAGCGTCGCCATCACCCAGGAGGGCGTTCCCGCCACCGGCGCTTCCGTGAGCGAGATCATCGCCATGGAGGATGATTCCCAGGTCCAAACGCTTCCTTCCACCATCGTCGTGGCGCTTACCACCCGGGGTGCCGTCCTCTCTGACGGAACCAAGGCTATCTATGCCTACGGAAACACGGCCGCTGCCCTGAAGGTGGGTGACGGTGTCCGGATGTCCGCGAAGAAGACGACCTACAACGGCGTTCCGGAACTGACCGACATCACGGACGTATTCGTGGACAGCGAAGGCAACGCCGTGAGCCATCCGGAGGCTGTGGACATCACCGCCGTGGCCGGCACCTATGAGGCTTCCGAGGCCGAATACGTGAAGCTCTCCGGTACTCTCTCCGTCTCCGGCAACTACTACAACATCGCTCTGGACGAATTCCCTGAGGGTGACAAGCAGGGCTCCATCGTGTATCCGGTGGACGAGCTGGACGCCAAGTCCTTCGACGGCAAGAAGATCACCGTGACGGGTTACTACAACGGCCTGTCCAGCAAGGGCAAGTACATCAATGTCATCGCCACCCGGATCGCCGAGTTCGTGGACAACCCGAAGGGTACCCTCCGCAACCCGTATGATGCCTCCGAACTGGCCCAGCTCATGCTGGGCGGAACGATTCCGGAAGGCAACATCTATGCGCGCGGCATCATCAACAAGATCGACAACGTGAATGTCAGCTATGGCAATGCCCAGTATTGGCTTTCCACCGACGGTTCCGCTGCCGACCTGGAGGTTTACCGCGGATTCTGGTACGGCGGGGAGAAGTTCACTTCCGAGGACCAGATCAAGGTGGGCGACGAAGTGGTGGTTTACGGTGCGGTCAAGGTGTACAACGGTACGCCCGAGTTCGATGCCAAGAACTATATCTACACCCTGAACGGCAAGGCGCTTCCTGCCGGTGAAGGCACGGCGGAAAGTCCTTACAATGTGACCAAGGCAATGGATCTTGTCCTTGGTGGCGAGACTCCTGCCGGTACCGTTTACGTCAAGGGCATCATTTCCCAGATTGACGATGTGAGCATGCAGTATGGCAATGCCCAGTACTGGATCTCCGACGATGGCGGCAAGACCTATCAGCTGGAAATCTACCGGGGCAAGTGGTTCGGTGGGGCGAGTTTCACTTCCACCGACCAGATTGCCGTCGGTGATGAAGTGGTCGTTTCCGGTGAACTGACACTCTACAAGGAGATTGTCGAGTTCAAGGCCAACAACGTGATCGTTTCCCTGAACGGTAAGACGGAATAGACACTTTCTGTGATATCCAGGCGCGGCCCTTCACGGGACCGCGCCTTTTTCGTTTTCCCCTTGACTTTTTTGAAACATATCGTTACATTTGCATACTTGGGGTAAACCAACCGATAATTAGTCAAGCCTGCCAAAGCCCCTCTACGCGACCGCCGCGAGAGCTGAGCAACGGCAGGCACTTTTGTTTTCGTTTCCAAATATCACATTCTCGAGGCGTCCAACCAGCGTCTTCAGCCAG
>Ga0256405_10001425_pt1 | contig 65237 bp, 45 predicted proteins | sample RumenRJG_02DNA_FD_189096 | JGI IMG/M metagenome (GOLD analysis project Ga0256405, IMG submission 189096) | Bovine rumen microbial communities from Lethbridge, Alberta, Canada - RJG_02 | ecosystem: Host-associated > Mammals > Digestive system > Stomach > Rumen | place: Canada: Alberta... | reverse complement strand
ACAATAAAAACGGTGACGGTGACGGTTACAGTTTTCCAAAAATGAGAATCCCAAAATGCGAATAAAACATGTATATTTATATTACTATATATATAATATATATATTATATATATAGTAAAAGTTATAGTCAACCTTTTCAGTACGATTTCACTAAACTGTAACCGTCACCGTCACCACTTTACGTGCTTTCCTTTTCATAAAAAGTTGTAAAAGTGTTTGCAAATTGTAACTAATTTCATACCTTTGCAGTATAAAAACTTAAAACAAAGATACTAATGTCCCAAATACAAACATCTGTAAGTGGATCATTGAGAGTCCCCAAATTTCCGGTAAGAAAATGGAATAAAGAAGAAGGTGAAGGAACTTATCGCTCAGAGATTACTCACCAGGAACCTGCAGGTGAAGGGGCACGTGAGAGGATTCTGGAGTATGAAAAGAATAGGGCTGTTGATTTACGTGAGGAACTATTAACAGAAAAGAAACATACAAGACCTTGAATTATGGAATTAAGACATATATCACTTAGGGCAGATTTCGGAACATATGATGATATTTTCTTTATCACATTTTTCGATAATGCAAACTTTATATCAAATTTCGTATCGAAACGGATTAGAAGTTATCATATAAAAACTGATGGCACATATAATGCCATTGCAATTAATATAACGACAAACAATAGCTCTTGCAAAATCGTTCCTGTTAATACTTTAGACGTGAAAATTCAATTCACTATGGAAGAGAAAAAGCAATATTTACGAATTAAGAATGAAATAGAGCGTTTTGAATTTTATCTTTCACTATTAGAAGCAGGATATAGGCTTGCGGAAACTCTTAAACCTATCCCAAAAGATATTCTTTTTTCTATACATGACGAGTTTAGAAAAAATGGTTACAAAAATGAAAGCCTGTTCAAGAAAAAGCAACTTAGAGACTATGGTATAAAGATAGAATTAACCCATGTGTTGACATCATATAATTACAATTTAGTTTTATCTGTCTATAATCTTAATGGAGAATTAATAGGTAAAGATAGTATCTATGAAACATTTCCTGATGATATTCTATTTAACAAAAATGTAAGACATTTAGTTATTGATGACAATAAACTGATTGTAACAGATTTCTTAGATCACCCACAATTTGTCTGTGATCTGAATGATTTAAGTAAGGGAATCGTAAAATCTGTCTGTGTAGACGAAAATACAAAGAAATATATCCCAAATGAAAACAATAAAGACGAGTTTGAGAGACTGAAATGGTGAAACGACTCATATACATACTGCTGATAGCATTCACTGCGATACTGAATTGTAGTGACCTCAGCGGTATGCCCCGTGGATCACTGAGTCCCCAAATTTCCAGGATATGGCTACCATGAAATTGAAGAATTAATTTATACACTATTTGGGAAATGATTAAACAAGAATTGAAAAAGGAACTGAATAAACTTGTTGGAAAGACTGTTATAAGTAGTAACGCAGGAGGTGCTGCTTCTTCTATCCTTTTAGTCAAATTTGACAATGATTTTGACATATGGGCTTGGAGGTATTGGGAAGTTATATGTAAGGACGAGATAGTTGGGTGCTCAGAAGATGATGACACACCAAATACGGGTAAAATGAGTGTTGCCGCAAATAAACTTAAAAACAGAATAGTAAATAAAATAAAACTAATTGAGAAGAATCTAAGTCTTATTATTTGTTTCGATAATAATTTTGAATTAAGAATCTTTACAGAAAAAGAAATAAATAAAGAGTTCTTTTCTGTAGTAAATTGGGAATATGAGCAACCTTCTGAAGACTCATGTTATATTGTAACATCACAAGTGGAATTAGAAAAAACTAAATACTGGGATTGATGAAACATTTCAAAAAATCTGGGACTACCTGATCACGGGGTCGGTTCTAGTGATCATTTATTGTAATTAAAGAAAGCTGGAGACGGTTCTGAATGATCCATTTTCTAGTGAAATATTTTGTCCCCAAATTGAAGAGTTGATTATTAAATTTTTTAACAAATAGTTATGTGCCAAACTGAACATTTGAAGATAGAACTTGCAAATATAATAGGGACTCAGGTCCTTTATAGTAGATCTGGTGGTGGAGCAGGCAGCATTTTGTTACTTAAATTATCTAATGGAAATAGAATAATGGCTTGGCGATATTGGGAAATTTACAAAAATAATAATTTGTTATGTACAGCAGAGGATGATACTACTGCTGTTTATGGAATTATTTCACAAACAGCTCCTTTACTTGAAAATATAATTGTAGAAAACATTAGTTTTGATTTATATCATATATCTATTTTTCTTTCCGACAATTATAATCTAAAAATTTATTCTGTTAAAGATGTTTACGATGACTTGCCTAACTGGAATTATTCTATACCAGATAAAAATATTGTATATGAAATAACATCTAATTTAGAGATTGAATGTAAACCATGGAAAACTGGAGACTAATGAATCACCGGGACACTGATCCACGGGGTTGATTCTAGGCTGTTGATTCTGAATCGTGTGGAGCGGATAGCCTCTTGGATAACACGAGGGCTCAATGACCCATTAGTGAAAAAAATTGGTGGATTATTTCACCTACAATCTTCTAATCCGCACAATCTATCACAGATTTTGTGGATTTTTCTTTCCGATGAAATGGGCTTTTTTATGTGGTGGAAACATACAGAAACGTTTTTGGAACAAATATTTTTGGCAATAAACAACTATCATAGTATATTTGCACCAGAACAGGTTACTAACTATCCTGACGAACAACGATATGGAACAGAACCTAGAACCGATACGGAGCAAGATCTATGAGATCAGGGGACAACGGGTGATGCTGGACCGTGACTTGGCGGAGCTGTATGGAGTGACCACTGGCAATCTGAACAAGGCAGTAAAGAGAAACATCAGAAGATTCCCACCCGACTTCATGTTCCAGCTTACTAAAGAAGAGTTTTATGGACTAAATAGAAATTTGATATTCCAAAATGGAATTTCAAGTTGGGGAGGAACCCGTAAACTTCCTTATGCTTTTACACAACCTGGATTAGCAATGCTATCTGGTGTGCTGAACAGCGACATTGCTATAGATGCAAATATCAAAATCATGCGTGTCTTTGTCTCTTTCTATAGTGTCCCAACTTTAACAATATCTTCAGAACGCATCACAAAGATAGAGAATGAGATCAAACGCATCAAGCAGGACATGGAGGAAACCTTGACAATCACCCTCCCTATCAGCGAGAGTTCCGCTATGCAACAAAACAGAAGCAAGCATAATATTTTCCAGTATTCTTTGTGGTGTATCGGATTTTTTTCGTACCTTTGCCATCGTTTATAAATATGACTACCACTTGAGAAGATGCCAACTATCACAAGAAAAATTGAATTGACTCTTTGTACAGATGGACTTTCCGATGATCTGCGGAAAGACCAATGGCAGCTGTTGTATCATATCAACGACAATCTGTACAAGGCAGCCAATAACATCTCATCGAAACTATATCTTGATGAGCATGTAGCATCGATGGTAAGGCTGAAGCATGCTGAATATCTGGGACTAATCAAAGAGCTGGCAAAAGCCCGGAAGAGGGCTGATGATGAAGCCGTCAGGGATTTGTGCAGCAAACTGGCTGTTGCAGAACAGGAGATGAATGAACAGGCGAAAGCCATTTGCGATTATGCTACGGAAATGTCGACACAAACACTCTCCTACAATTTTGCAAAAGAGATAGAGACCAATATATTTGGTCAGATATTGACATGCCTCAGGCAAGGGGTGCTGCTAAACTTCAATAGCGATGCCCGCGATGTAAAACGTGGCGAGCGAGCCATTCGTAATTACAAAAAAGGAATGCCCATTCCTTTCCCCTGGAACGACACCATCAAGATAGTGTCTGAGGGCGATGAGTTCTACCTGCGCTGGTTTAGCGGCTTGCGTTTTCACCTTAACTTTGGCAAGGACCGCAGTAACAATCGAATGATTGTACGCCGCTGTCTGAAGATGGAGCAGGACTTTGATGAAGAATACAAAATCTCTAACTCATCTATTCAGGTTGCGAAACGCGACGGAAAACAAAAGCTCTTCCTGCTATTGGTGGTGCAGATACCGCAGGAGCAAGTTGTGCTGAACAAAAAGATTGTGGTGGGCGTTGACTTGGGTGTAAACGTTCCCGCCTATGTGGCAACCAACATTACCGAGGAACGCAAGGCTATTGGCGACCGCGAGCATTTTCTGAATACCCGAATGCAATTTCAGCGTCGTTACAAGTCGCTGCAACGACTGAAAACCACCGAGGGAGGACGTGGACGTGCGAAAAAATTGGAGCCATTGGAACGGTTGCGTAAGGCCGAGCACAACTGGGTACATACGCAGAACCATTTGTTCAGTCGCGAAGTAGTAAACTTTGCTCTTCAGACGCAAGCTGCTACCATTAACATGGAAGACCTTTCTGGCTTTGGCAAAGACAACGACGGAAATGCTGACGAGTGCAAAGAGTTCGTGTTGCGCAACTGGTCGTACTACGAATTGCAAAACATGATAGTCTATAAGGCTTCGAAATATGGTATTCGAGTACAGAAGATTCGCCCAGCATACACAAGCAAGACCTGCTCGTGGTGTGGACACATGGGCTTCCGTGAGGGCGTGACGTTCATCTGCGAGAACCCAGATTGCAAACAATTCGGTGAGAAGGTGCATGCAGACTACAACGCTGCTCGTAACATAGCGAATAGTAAAGAAATTATAAAAAATGATGAATAGGATTTGTCCTATGGGGCAGTTGGTTGCCCTTAGCCTGAGGCATTCAGTGCACTCGGGAAGTACTTTTCTCATTATATGACAGCCCGTTACAACTGATGTGCTGTCAGTAGTAGTAAAAATGGGGGTACATCCAACAACGATGAAGACCAATAGTTGCCGTTCGACGCTGTCAGTAGTAGTAAAAATGGGGGTACATCCAACAGCGACGTACCATTGTAGTTGCCAGACGCGGCTGTCAGTAGTAGTAAAAATGGGGGTACATCCAACACTGAAACAATCGTGGTCTGATAGGCAGCGGCTGTCAGTAGTAGTAAAAATGGGGGTACATCCAACATGCTCAGCATCGAGTCGAACACCTCTCCGGCTGTCAGTAGTAGTAAAAATGGGGGTACATCCAACATGCACCCGTAGCCGTGCTTCCGAAGGATGGCTGTCAGTAGTAGTAAAAATGGGGGTACATCCAACTATGGGACAACAGCTTGCGCTTGGGATAGGCTGTCAGTAGTAGTAAAAATGGGGGTACATCCAACAGGGCCGTCCGATAGTCTTCGGCGTGCGCGCTGTCAGTAGTAGTAAAAATGGGGGTACATCCTACTCTTTGCTGAAGGGTAGATAGATATTACATAAAGAACGTCCTTTATGTGTTCTTAATACAGTATATTAATAATGAAATGGATGAGAAACTAAGAAGAGATAAGCTTAGAATATTTAGGGCAGATTACAGAGAGAAGCATAAGACCATTTGGTCTTTATTCATACTATCTGTTATAATCACTATTCCTTCAGTCGTAGGCGTTGCATATATGAATGAATATCCGTGGAATTCATCAATCCTATGGTATTGCCTATGCACGATTGGATATACTTTTGGCTTGGGATATATCTCTGCCTTTTCAATGTATTATTTGAATGAATATTTGCCCAAAACACTTAAACTATTTGATGACATTCAAAAAACCTTGCTGTTGTTAGATAGGATATATTATTCTGCAACTAAGTTCGAAGAAGCGTTATTAAACTATTACAAAGTAAAACCGGACAATTATGCAGAGTATATATCCAGTATAATTGTGTCAACAAGCGAAAATGGGAAGTGTATTCTTTTTAAAGAGGTTGTTGATTACATGCATAGGATAGCTATTGAAATAGATTTTGAAGAGAAGAACCTTTATGCTCTTGAGGGCGAGGTTATGTCAGTAGAAACAGTAAAAGCCGTGAATTGTTTAAATGTTTACAAATCTCTATATAACTACAATGCTGTAAGAGGTATAAATAACATAAAGGAAGTAGACAGAAACGATTTAGTCAAAGCGTTAGAAAATTTCAAAGCAGGTCTTGATAGTTTAGAAAATTACTATAAAAGAGTAAGAAAGTATTCTGTGTATAAGATAGAATAGTTTATGATGAAAGCTGGGGTCGGTTCTTGCTCTGGCAAGCGACTTCGTCGATGACTGAATGATCCATTTTCTTGTGAAATATTTTGTCCTATGAAATAAAAGAAATACCTTTGCACAGTATTAATTAATATACAATGACAAAAACTTGTTTCCAAATATACAAAAGGAGCTCACCTATCCTTAGGAGAAGTGGATCATTGAGTCCCCAAATTTCTAGATGATGCTCATCTTCTTCGGCGAGGATCTTTTATGATATTATATATAAGGTACGCGAAGCACATTAATAATTTAATCGCTAAATTAAACTAAAACTTTATAGAAGTGTGAGTTGTTCAGATGGAAAATGATTATTTTTGCAGCATAAAAACGTATTGATTGATAATAATAACGATATTATGGCATTATTCGATCAGATTAGCGAGGACATCAAGTCTGCGATGAAGGCTCGCGACAAGGTGCGTCTGGAGACGCTCCGCAACATTAAGAAAGTGTTCCTTGAGGCAAAGACTGCTCCTGGAGCCAACGACTCATTGGCTGATGCTGATGCATTGAAGATTATCTCAAAACTTGCCAAGCAGGGCAAGGAGACTGCGGCAACCTACACACAGGCAGGACGTCAGGACTTGGCTGATGCAGAGTTGGCACAGGTAGAAGTGTTGGAGAGTTATCTGCCGAAACAACTTTCCCAAGAGGAGATTGAGGCAGAGGTGAAGAAGATTATTTCTGAAGTGGGAGCCACAAGCATGAAGGAGATGGGAAAGGTAATGGGCACAGCCAGCAAGCAGTTGGCAGGAAAGGCTGATGGTCGAGTCATCTCTGAGATTGTAAAGAAGCTCCTGGCATAATCTTTGATCTTATGTCTAGAATTCGTTTGGGTATGTTAAAAAAGAACCAACTTGTGCAAATATTGCACAAGTTGGATAGAACTGTGTACAAGGTCTCACTCCCCTTTCTAAAAGTGGATTGAACAACTGGAAGATAAGAGACGCAAGGCGTACCAGTCTACTTCTCTTCCAACAACTGCTCCACGGTAGCATCCTCGCGCTGCTTACCTTTCTTGTCAAAGAGCACGACGAAGGGGATGCCAGTGAACTGGAATTTCTCCTGTAGATATCCCCACTCTGAGCGAGTGATGTGGATATGCTCGCCCTTGATATTATTAGGCTCCAAGAATGATTTACAGTGTTCCGGGGTATCATCAGTAATGTAGAGATACTTCACAGGTTTGTCTTTGTTTGCCTCTATTTCGTCGCGCATGTGAAGCATGACGGCTCGGCAGGGACCACATGACATTTCCCAGAAATCGACATAGAGCACGTTGCCTTTGTACGGTTCAATGATACGTTGGAAAATACTGTCGCCCTTGGTCAGCGGCTTGTCTTCTGTCACCTTGATTTCGTTCTCCTTCACATAGTCACGGAAAGTCAGAATGCCTTGGCGAATCAGTTCGGGGTGAGAGATGACGGTCATCGCCGCCGCCACATCATCTGCTCCTTGGTCATAGTGGTCTTTATGTATTTTCAATCTACTGAAGATGTTACGCAACTGGCACACCTGAGCGCTGAAGTCTGTAGTACTGAGATGCAGTTTCTCCTGTATATCCTTCATCATGTTCATCCTTTCTTCCCGGCGATATGGAAGATTCTCCTTTTCTACCATCTCAGCTATGTTAGGGTCGTAGTCGAAAGGAAGGTATCGCGATATTCCGCCCTTGTTTATAGGCTGGAACAGGTCATATTCTATCCTGTTAAAGAAGAACTCGTCAGCACCTATCATCAGCAAAGGATTGTCTGTCAGGTACTTTGACCGAGGCGCCACAAAACTAAAGAATTGCTGCCAATAAGCTTCATGATTGAACGTGCTATCCTCGCGCAGTCTGTATTCTCCACGCATATAGTAGTCGCAGATGTGCTGCAAGCGCTCTGCAAAGATGTGGGTGCGCAGAATGTCTGAAGCCAACGGTGAGCAGCCTGCCAGTTCAGGCAGTCCCTTATTCATTTGACGTACTAACTCGTCCAACTGAGCCACCTGCTCGTCCTTCCACATCATCAGCGAGTCGGGACCCTTCTCGTATGCATTATTCGACAAGTCAGGTCTGCAGTATTTCTCATCAATCACCTGCAACAATCTGGTTACTTCACCGCCAAGCCCAGTGCCATCAAATTTCAAGCCTCCCTCTTTCGGTCGTTTAGTCATGTCGATAGTCACATTGACAGTATCGCCAGGACAGGCATATACTGTGCCCAATGGATAGACGAGCACCTGCATGGGGTAGGGTACATAAATGTTGAGCGAGAAGGTGCCGTCGTTCTTGAACTCAATGACCGAGGTTTTCTCTTTGCGCACGATATAGTCGCGCATGATGACGGTGAAACGACCGTTCAACTGGTCGAGTACCTTCTGAGGAATCTTTTCGCCTTTCGCTTCTTCAGGAAGCGCGAGGTATCCCCGAATCGCCACGTTCCCGCCGTGCAGACGGTATTCGCTAAGCTTTGCACTCGGGTAGTTCAAGAGTTGTGGCACATTCGGTTCCTTTACTTTTTTCTTCGCCTCTATACTGGCAGGAGCCAGTAGCATGGCAAGTAGGATGATTAAGATAGTTTTCTTGTTCATTGTTTTCGTTTTTTTCGAGGTCTTAGAATGAGATGGCGAGGACCAGGTCTATTTCACATTCTTTTTATATGCCGCTACTCTCGTGGCTACATTGGCTTTCAGGTTATTGTAGTAAAGACCATAGTCGTTCTCGTGATAGCTGGCAGGACCGAAAACGGTAGTGCCTGTTACAGGCTGAGCAGCTTTGGTCGTTGTAATGACAACGCCTCTTTTCAAATCAACCTGTGCATCAGCAGCGTTGGGGACAATCTCGAGTTTCTGTGTTTTATAGTTATACAGGTAAGCACCCAGGTTTTCCTTCGCTGAAGCATAGGTGTCATCCCGCTTCCAGTTCAAGGGGTTGATGCTGATGGCACCCGGCAGCACCACGATGTTGTCCTTGTTCCCGGGTCCCTCGGTATTCCATGATATGATAACGCCAGTATCGTCGGCTCCCTTTGCGAATTTCAGGTGTGAGTTCTTTTTAAGATACTCCTCAGTGATGGAATATCCAATCACGTAGGCGGCAATCATGCGTTTCAGGTATTCAGGATGAGCCTTCATGTATTCTGCCAGCACAAAGCACTGCATGATGGAACCCTGTGAATGTCCTGCGAGAATGAAAGGTCGTCCGCCGTTCAGGTTCTTGAAATAGTAGTCGAGGGCTGCGAAGATATCCTTTTTGGGAATACTGCCGAAAGCTTTTTCTTGCTCCTCGAAGGTCATATTGCTTGCTGCAACCATGTTGACCTGTCTGTAAAAAGGAGCGAAAACATTGGTGGAAGTCTCATATGCCGTTGCCTGCATCAGATAAGTCTCTCCAGCCGGCTCCCTCATGGATTTTTCGTTGATGTCAGCGAATATCGGTGCCCCCTCGGAATCGTCGACATATTCCGTAGGATAGATGTAAAAGCAGTCAACGTTCTTGGTCGCTTCAGGTTGTCTCAACCAGTTATTCTTGTCGGAGTAGTCAACGGGGACATACGCTGACTCTGCTGCAGAGTCGACTGTTTCGGTCGTGGTGGCTCCGCTATCTGGACTTTTTGCATTTCTGCCACATGAAATAAGTACTGCTGTCGCGCCACAGATCAGGATGGTGGTAATGATCCATTTTCTCATAATAAAATCATTTTAGGGTTAAGTTATTCCTGACAAAGATACGAAATACCATCAAAATATCTCGCACTCTGCGCCACATTTTATATATTTTTATACAGATTAAACCATAAGTGAGATGAAGGTGCCGCCTCCTCGCCCCGGAAAGCCATTGATCCACTTTAATGTCAAGATATGAGAGAAGACCTACATGCGAATGTACGACCATGTGAAGCCCTTCGTGAAACTACAGTTGAAATACACGATCCGCTGACGGATTATTGTTTTTCCACATCAACCTTCTCACGCCATGGAGTGAAAAAGCGTTCGATGGCAGCATAGGCAGAGGCTGCCTCTGCCTTGACATGATGCCCATTCCATACGGCATTCACCTTTTCACCAGAGACATACTCCATATAGATACGATAGGTGGTACCACCTTCCAACACCTCATCATGCTTATAGCCGTTCAACTTGTAGACCTCGAGTTCCGCCAATAGTTGCTGCATCCGCTCGACATCCTGCTCCTTGACATCAAAGGTTTTGTGGACAGCCTCCCTGTAGAAACAGTTGTTATAGAGGCTGACCACCACCTGCGGACGCTTACCCACATCAGCAATCAATTCACAATAGCTCTTACCCTGTCCGGCATGGCGATCGCTGGCATAACTGCAGTAAATCAGTTTTCCCTTTGGAGCCACCGGCTCTTGTGCGAAACTATCCATACACGTCATCAGTATAGTGCTCATCAATAAAAATATCCGACAATATCTCATCCTTTTAAGGTTGCTGTGTCAGGTTGTTAATATCTATGCTCAGAACGTCCATTTAGCCGCAAGAGTAGGAATCACATAGAACTTATGGTTGTTGCCATCGCTGTTGAAGACAAAGTTATTACTGATTTCCACCTCTGTACCTACACTTACATTAATACCCTTCATACCCCTCAGCGTATTCAGGTTAAACCAGAACTGAGGCTCCGAAAGCATAATCAACTTACCACAGACATCCTTGTCATACCATACATCCAAGAATCCAGAGAAGGTGCAAAGTCCTTTGGCAAAGGTGTTACCCCATACGGCAGTAGCCTGGAAACCATTGAAAGCACCACGTCCATGTCCCTTGAAGTAATATTTATACATCGCCTGCAAGGAGAAGGTCTTGGAGAAATCCTTGGAAGCCCAGTTCCATGCACCACCGGCAAGGAAGGCATGCTGGAAACGGTTTCCAATACCCGTATGCTCAATGGTCGTCGCACCACCGTCATACTCTATGTGGAAAGCCCACTGCTTATTCTTAGTCAGATTGAACTCACGGGAGATCTCCCAATAGGCACCTGCGGCACCGTCGCTGAAATAGTCGATATCAGTGAACATGAAAGTAGAACCCCATTTGTCGGGTTTGAACATCTCAAATGTGGTTGTCACGTTAGGACGTCCCGTTAAATCACTGTAGAAAGAATGTCCCAAATCATAGTGAATCTGGATGTTCTGTGCTCCTACGGTCATACATGATGCGAGAAGCAAAAAGGATAAAATCTGTTTTTTCATATAATAAAATAATTAATGTTTCAAGATTCAAGTTTCGTTTACAACAATGGAGCCACATATTTCAGAATGAAGAAGACCGAGAGGATATACATCATTGCTGTGACATCACGGTAACGTCCTGTACATACCTTCACGATAACGTATGAGAGGAGACCAAGAACGATACCCTCAGAGATACTTGCTGTGAACGGCATCATCAGCATCGTCATAAAACAAGGCATTGCCTCGGAGAAGTCATTAAAATCGATATGCACTATCTGACGCAGCATCATCACACCTACCAGGAACAGCGCACTTGTCGTCGCCGCTGATGGGATGATGAGGAAGATGGGTGAGAAGAACAAGGCGAGGAAGAACAGTCCTGCTACTGTCAGGGCTGTCAGACCCGTACGTCCACCCTCGACGATACCTGTGGTACTCTCCACGTAAGTCGTCACGGTAGATGTTCCACAGAGCGCACCAACAGTAGTACCAATAGCATCTGCCATCAGCGACTTGTTGAGGTTGGGGATCTTCCCCGTCTTCTTATCCACCATACCTGCACCTGCAGAAGCACCGATCAGTGTGCCAAGGGTATCGAAGAGATCCATGAACAACAGGGTTGCCACGACAATATAGTATTCCACATCCAATGAGATAAAACGAGAGAAGTCCATCTTCAGGGCAATAGGCTCTATAGAGTGCGGGATACTGAGAATGGTAAAGTTCTCAGGAATCTGCGTCACACCGAAAGGAATGCCCACCACCGTCATGATGAGAATCGTGTAAAACAAGGCACCACGTACATTCAGCTTCAACAGAATAGCACCCAGCAGGATACCGCTAATGGCAACGACAGAGGCTGGGGTCCAGGGACCCAGTCCTGTAACCGTCGCATTATTGACGACGATGATACCACCATTCTTCAGTCCGATGAAAGCGATAAACAAACCGATACCCACTGAGATGGAGTAACGGATGTTCAAAGGGATGGAGTTGACAATCGCCTCGCGGATCTTCAGAACCGTCAGGATGATAAAAAAGATACCCTCCAACAGTACGGCGGCAAGAGCCTCCTGCCACGTGTATCCCATCACGATGACGAGGGTATAGGCAAAGAAAGCGTTCAGTCCCATACCCGATGCAAGAGCGAAAGGCATTTTCGCATAGAACGCCATCACCATTGTAGCCACGACTGCCGCTATGACGGTCGCAGAGAACACGGCACCTTTCTCCATTCCCGCGTCACCAAGGATAATGGGATTGACTGCCAAAATGTAAGACATGGTAAGGAAGGTTGTCAGTCCTGCCATCATCTCCACTTTGACAGAGTGTTTCTGGGCATCGAAGCCCAACCAAGTTAATAATGTTTTCATATTAGATATTTTGATTGTTTGATAACAACTTATAGATTTGTTGTGCCGCCACATCCGGTGCATGACTGTCACCCAATCGGCGGTGTACCTCCTCGTAACCGTCTAACATGGCTTGCCGCTCTGTTCCTCCAGGAAGAATGGATTCCAAATGCTGTCGGATATTCTCTATGCAGAAGGTGTCTGCAACCAGTTCCGGAACGACCTCCCTGTCGGCAATCAGATTCACCAGAGAGATATATTTAACCTTGATGAAATGTTTCTTCAGGAAAGCGATCACCTGGGGGATAGGTGTCTCATAACATACTACCTGCGGAACACGGAACATGGCTGTCTCCAAAGTAGCTGTACCACTGGTCACCAAAGCCGCTGTCGCTTGGGAAAGCAACTTATAGGTCTCGTTAATCACAAGGCGGACAGCACTGTCTTGCAGGAACTGCTGGTAATAAACGGGCTCGATGCTCGGAGCACCAGCCAGTACGATATCGTAATCCGTTGCCAGATGACGCGTCGCCGCTATCATCGCAGGCAGATTATCTTTTATCTCCTGTTTCCGGGACCCCGCAAGCAAAGCGATGACTGGTCTCTCTGAGTCCCTTGCGCTCCCGGAACTCTCCATATACTCCCTGACTTCCTGTGCTGTTGGGTTACCGACATAATGGATCGGATAATGATGTTTCTTCTCGTAGAAGTCCACCTCGAAAGGCAGGATGGAGAACATCTCATCCACATCCCGCTTGATATTCTTGATGCGGTATTCCTTCCATGCCCATATCTTTGGAGAGATGTAATAGTAAACAGGTATCTTCGTGTTCGCCCTGACAAATTTCGCTATCTTCAGATTAAATCCCGGATAATCGACTAAGATAACCACATCAGGCTGCCACTGCAAGATATCCTGCTGACACATCTTCATATTACGAAGGATGGTGGGGAGATGGAGCAAGACAGGGATGAAACCCATATATGCCAAATCCTTGTAATGCTTCACACGGGTACCACCCACTGCCGCCATCATATCGCCTCCGAAGAAGCGGAACTCCGCATGTACATCCTGTTTTTTCAGCGACTGCATCAGATGCGACGCATGCAGGTCACCACTCGCCTCTCCTACTATCAGATAATACTTCATAAGTCCCAGTTTTTCATCTGTTCTATCATCTCGTAGGAAGTAATGTCAATCTTAGTAGGGGTAATGGCGATATACCCATGCCGCAATGCCCAGTTATCAGTATCCTCCGCCTCCGGCTCATCATTGTTGTATCGTCCCACCATCCACCAGTAGTCATAACCACGGGGATGACGGCATTTCACCACCTCGTTATCCCAGGTTCCTGATGCCATGCGACAAACCCTGACACCCTGGAAGTGGTCAACGACAGGGAAATTCACATTCAGGCAGATACCCTTGGGCAGTCCGTCGTCCAGCACTTTCCTTACTATTTTGCGGATATAAGGACGTAGAGGCTCAAAATCAGCAAACCAATCATGGGTACAAAGAGAGAAAGCCACAGAAGGAATATATTTCATACAACCTTCCAAAGTGACACCCATCGTACCACTATAATGCGCATTGACAGAAGCATTATCACCATGGTTGATACCACCTATCACCATCTGAGGACGGCGTTCTTTGCAAAGCTCCTCCAATGCGAGTTTCACACAATCCACGGGAGTACCATTACATGACCAGACCTCCAGTCCCTCTTCCTGCTTTTGCGGAACAAGTACCAACGGTTCGTTGGCAGAGAAGGCACATGCCATTCCACTCCTGCCACTCTCCGGGGCACAGACCAGTATATCAGCCATGTCACGAATCATATCCACCAGGCTGTTGATACCCTTTGCCTGGTAGCCGTCATCATTGGAAATTAATATGAAAGGTTTCTTATTTTCCATGAAAATATTAGTATTTGCCTGCAAAATTACTAAAAAAGGTTGAGATTTGGCAGATTCTCACAAGAAATTCGTAACTTTGCACCCTACTATATCAAGGTATAAGATAGATTATGGGAAAGATTATTGCTTTAGCAAACCAAAAAGGAGGTGTGGGCAAGACGACAACCACAATAAACCTTGCCGCCTCTTTAGCCACTTTGGAGAAAACTGTTTTGGTGGTCGACGCTGACCCGCAGGCAAATGCCTCCAGTGGATTGGGTGTGAACATCCAGGAAGTGGAATGCTCATTATATGAATGTATTATCGACAAGGCGGACGTACGAGATGCCATTTACACAACGGACATTGAAGGATTAGACATCATCCCGAGCCATATCGACTTGGTAGGTGCTGAGATAGAGATGCTTAACCTGAAGAACAGGGAGAATGTCATCGGTCAGCTTCTGGCTCCTATCCGTAATGACTATGACTATATCCTCATTGACTGCTCTCCGTCCCTGGGACTGATTACAGTGAACGCGCTGACAGCCGCCAATTCCGTCATCATCCCCGTGCAGTGTGAATACTTCGCACTGGAGGGTATCAGCAAACTCCTCAATACCATCCGTATTATCAAAAGCAAGCTGAATCCGAAACTGGAGATTGAGGGATTCCTGCTGACGATGTACGACTCGCGCCTTCGCCTTGCCAACCAGATTTACGATGAGGTGAAACGCCATTTCCAGGAACTGGTCTTCAAAACCGTTATCCAGCGTAATGTCAAACTGTCTGAGAGTCCCAGTCATGGACTGCCCGTCATCCTTTATGACGCAGACTCAACAGGCTCAAAGAACCACCTTGCACTGGCAAAGGAGATTATCAATAAGAATAGTTGAGGTAAGTTATGGCAGTAAGGAAGAAATACGACAGGAGTGTGCTGGGACGCGGACTGGACGATATCGGGGGAGGACGTGGACTGGACGCTTTGATAGACACAGGCAGTGAGGTAAGGACACAAGGCAGCTCCAACCTCAACGAGATAGAGATATCAATGATAGAGCCTAACCCCAACCAGCCACGTAGGGAGTTCGATCAAGAAGCATTACAGGAACTGGCAAACAGCATCAGCGAGGTTGGCATCATCCAACCCATCACCCTTCGCCAGATGGAGAACGGGAAATACCAGATTATCGCAGGAGAGCGCCGCTGGCGTGCCTCCCAACTGGCTGGTCTCACGACCATTCCTGCCTATATCCGTACCGTTGAGGACGAGGGTGTCATGGAGATGGCTCTCGTGGAGAACATCCAGCGTGAGGATCTGAACGCCATAGAGGTAGCCCTCGCCTATCAGCACCTTGCTGAGACGACTGGTATGACACAGGAGAAGATCTCCAAGCGTGTAGGCAAAAGTCGTGCGGCGGTAACTAATTTCCTGCGTTTGCTGAAGCTCCCTGCACAGGTGCAGATGGCATTGAAAAACCATGAGATAGACATGGGACATGCCCGTGCCTTACTTGCCATCGACAGTCCTTCCGCTCAGATTAAGCTGTTTAAAGAGATTCAGAAACAGCAATACTCTGTCCGTAAGGTGGAGGAGATGGTACAGGCTCTTAAGAACGGGGAGGACATCAAGACGGCAAAGGGCAAGGTCTCCGGGAAATCTCAACTCCCCGAGGAGTTCAGCATATTGAAAGAACGTCTCTCCCAATTCTTTCAGACAAAGGTACAGATGACTTGTTCCCCTAAAGGGAAAGGGAAAATCAGTATTGCCTTCAACAATGAAGAGGAGTTGGAGCGAATCATGAATTCTCTCGATAATGTTAATAACAAATAATTAACGAGTTGAAACAGCATCACTTCATAAATATGCTCCGAGTATCTGCCATCGCACTGCTGATGATGGCAGGAATGTCTGCCATGGCGCAAACAGAGCGTCAGGCGACATCCGCTGACAGCATTGATATCATGATGGCACGTATCGACTCTCTCACCCGTGCCGACTCTGTGGTGACCCTCGAAGAGGAGCCTGTCCAGTCGGTGTTGATAGACTCCTCCCGTATTGCCAAACCGAAGCGTGACTGGAACACATGGCGACCCAATCCCAAACGAGCTTTGTGGCTCGCCTTGGTATTACCCGGTGCAGGACAGATATACAACCGTAAGTACTGGAAACTTCCTATCATCTATGGAGGGTTCATCGGGTGTATCTATGCCCTCACATGGAATAATATGATGTACAAGGACTATTCACAGGCATATCTCGACATCATGGACAAAGACCCTAACACGGCAAGCTATAACAAATTCCTGCACTTAGGGGTGACGATTGACGATTCTAACAAGGAACGGTATAAAGAGATCTTCAAGAACCGTAAGGACAAATACCGTCGTTGGCGTGATATGAGTTTCTTCGTGATGTTAGGTGTCTATGCACTGTCTGTCATCGATGCCTATGTGGATGCTGAATTGTCAGAATTTGACATCTCCAAAGACTTGAGTCTGAAGGTGGAGCCTGCCGTCATTCCCAACCATGGCGGAGGCAATCCTTTACAAGCACAGTCGTTGGGAGTTAATTGCAAACTGAATTTTTAAACAAAACCAAATAAAGAATGATAAGCAAGAAATTACTGATGTTGCTCGCCATCCTTTTTGGCATGTCGATCACCGTACAGGCACAGATTGTGACTGACCCAGAGGACGAAGTGGACGAAGAAGACGAGATTGTTGTCACTGACCAGAGTGGCAAGGAGGAAGTCATTGAGTTCCCTGAGGCGATGACCTATGACCTCGACAGTCTGCTGAATGAGTATATGGCAAAGACCTATCTCACCTCCAACGACTGTAACATGAAGAATGAGAACCCCTATTTTCCCGAGGAGGTGTATATCGAACGCCTGTCACGTATGCCGACCATCATGGAGATGGCACATAATAATGTCGTACAGCAGTTTATCGACCGTTATGCCTCCCGCCTGCGTGGCACCATCTCCTATTGCCTTGGAGCAGGCAATTTCTATATGCCCATCTTTGAGGAGGCATTGGAAGCCTACCAGATTCCTTTGGAGTTAAAGTACCTCCCCGTCATTGAGTCAGCACTGAACCCCAAGGCAGTGTCCCGTGTAGGGGCTGCAGGGCTGTGGCAGTTTATGCCTTCGACAGGAAAACAGTATAACCTGCAAATCAACTCACTGGTGGACGAGCGCCGTGACCCCATCAAGTCATCCTATGCTGCTGCCCGCCTGTTAAGCGACCTTTATAAGGTGTTTGGCGACTGGAACCTGGTCATCGCAGCCTATAACTGTGGACCTGGTAATGTGAGCAAGGCTATCCAGCGCTCTGGCGGTTCCAAGGACTATTGGCATATCTACCCTTACTTGCCCAGAGAGACTCGTGGCTATGTGCCTGCGTTCATCGCCGCCAACTACATGATGACCTATTACTCGCTGCACAACATCTGTCCGATGACCAGTCGTCTGCCTGCACAGACAGACACGGTGATGGTCACCAAGAAGATACACTTAGAACAGATTGCCAAGGTTCTGGACATCGATATTGAGATGTTGCGTGCACTGAACCCGATGTACCGTCATGACATCATCCCCGGTAATTCAGAGCCTTATGCCCTGAGACTGCCCCTTGCTGACGTGAACCGATTTATCGAGAACCAGGATGCCATCTGCAACTACAGAGCCAGTGAACTGCTGACCAACCGCATACAGGTGGAAGTGAATGACTACACCCCGACCTACTATCACAAGAGCAAGCGTTCTTACAAGAAAGGAAGGAAGGGACGCTTCGGTCGTCATAGCAAGGCACGCCGCGGTGGCAAGAGAGGTGCCGTGCGCAACAAGGCTCGTGGAGGCAAAGGTAAGAAATCCAAAGGACGCAAGTCCAGGAGAAGACGCAGATAAATCATAATAGTCACTATAATTCCTATAGTCCCTATAAATAAGTAAGGTATATGGAGGACGAGAAAGATAAAATTCGCGAAGAGAATGATGAACAGCTGGTGAACGGTGCCTTCCAGCACCTGCTGGATAGTTATCTGGCATCACGCCATCGTAAGAAGGTCGACATCATCACCAAGGCATTCAATTTTGCACGTCAGGCTCACAAAGGAGTGCGCCGCCTGTCTGGTGAACCTTATATCCTGCACCCTATCGCTGTCGCACAGATTGCCTGTGAAGAGGTAGGACTGGGATCTACCAGTATCTGTGCCGCCCTGCTCCATGACGTAGTGGAGGACACCGACTACACCACAGAGGATATCGAGAATATCTTCGGTCCGAAGATTGCGCAGATTGTCGACGGACTGACAAAGATCAGTGGTGGTATCTTCGGAGAGCAGGCATCTGCCCAGGCAGAGAACTTCAAGAAACTGCTGTTGACGATGAGCGAGGACATCCGTGTCATCCTCATCAAGATCTGCGACCGTCTGCATAACATGCGTACCTTACAGTCGCAGCCTGCCAACAAACAATATAAGATTGCAGGCGAGACGCTCTATATCTATGCACCACTCGCCAATCGTCTGGGACTGAACAAGATCAAGTCAGAACTTGAGAACCTCAGTTTCCAATACGAACACCCGGACGAGTATAACAGCATCAAAGCAAAACTTGCCTCCACAGAGGCTTCCCGTCACGAGCTCTTCGACCAGTTTACTGCCCCCATAGAGGAGTCACTCCGACAGATGGGTGTCAAGTATGAGATCAAGGAACGTGTAAAGACACCTTACTCCATCTGGAACAAGATGCAGAACAAGCATGTCACCTTCGAAGAGGTCTATGACATCCTTGCCGTCCGCATCATCTTCACACCCAACAAACGGGAGGAGGAAATCAACGAGTGCTTCAATATCTATGTTGCCATCTCTAAAATTTACAAGTCACACCCCGACCGCTTGCGTGACTGGCTGAGTCATCCAAAGGCTAACGGCTACCAGGCACTGCATGTCACCCTGATGTCGAAACAAGGACGATGGATAGAAGTGCAGATCCGTTCTGACCGCATGGATGAGATTGCCGAACAAGGGTTTGCCGCCCATTGGAAATACAAGGACGGTATGGAGAAAGAGTTTACGGAGGACGAGTCTGAACTGAACGAATGGCTGCGCACCATCAAGGAGATTCTTGACGACCCACAACCCGATGCCATGGATTTCCTCGACGCTATCAAGCTCAACCTCTTCGCTTCTGAGATCTTCGTCTTCACACCTAAGGGTGAGATCAAGACGATGCCCACCGGATGCACGGCGCTGGACTTTGCCTTCAGCATCCATACCTTCCTGGGGTCGCATTGTATCGGTGCCAAGGTAAACCACAAGCTCGTGCCTCTGAGCCATAAGCTACAGAGTGGTGACCAGGTGGAGATCATCACCTCCAAGGCTCAGCACGTACAGGCATCATGGATTAATTTCGTATCGACAGCGAAAGCAAGGGCAAAGATTCAGGCTATCCTGCGCCGTAATGGTCGCGAAATACAGAAACGGGGTGAGGACATCTTAGACGATTTCCTTAAAAAGAATGATATTGAGAACACTACTGCCATCGCAGATAAGTTGGCTGTATTCCACGAACAACGAAACCGGGAGGATTTCTTCCAGGCGCTGGGTGAGAAGTCTATCCTGCTTGGAGAGAAAGACCTTGATGAACTGCAAGGCAAGAATAATAATGAAGGGAAGAAAGGATGGAGACGCTTGGTTCCATTCCTGGGGAAGAACAAAGCGAAGAAAGAGGATACCACACAAGAGTTCTTTGTGGTTCCTGAGAAATTCAATCGCAAGAAACCCATCTTTATCAACGACGATAATATCAGTCAGTACAGGTTCCGCCATTGCTGCCACCCCATCCCGGGAGATGACATCCTTGGTTTTATCGACAACAAACAGCGCATTGAGATTCACAAGCGTGACTGTCCTGTCGCCAACAAACTCAAGACGAGCTACGGCAACCGCATCCTGGATGCGAAATGGGACATGCACAAGCGACTCTTCTTCGATGCTACGATTCATATCGAGGGCATTGACCGCATGGGTATGGTGATGGATATCTCCAAGGTCATCTCCTCACAGATGAATGTCAATATCCATAAGCTGACCATCACCAGCGAAGAGGGTGTCTTTGACGGCGATATAGAGATTCGTGTCCATGACCGTGAGGACGTGAAGACGATTATCGACCAGCTCAAGACCATCGAGGATCTGCAGGAAGCCACACAAATCATGTAACGATATGAAAAAACTACTAACACTCATCCTCGCCTTACTGACGACAGCCGGTGTAAAGGCGGCAAACCCATACGATAATCCAGACACGCTTGTCGTTGCACGTGACGGTACGGGACAGTTCCGCAACATCGCAGAAGCGATTGAGGTATGTCGTGCCTTTATGGACTACCATAAGGTTATCTTTGTCAAGAAAGGTACTTACAAGGAGAAACTCATCATTCCACAGTCATTGACGAACATCGAGATATGTGGGGAGGACAGGGACAACACCATCATCACATGGGACGACCATGCCAACGTCATCTATCCCCCGACAGGTAAGCCCATGGGCACCTTCCGTACCTACACCTTGAAGATTGAGGGTGCGGACATCACCCTCAAGAACATCACGGTGGAGAATAATGCCGCACGTCTGGGACAGGCAGTCGCCCTGTTTACCACTGGTGATAAGATTGTATTTCTGAACTGTCGCTTCCTGGGACATCAGGACACCATCTATACTGGTAATGCCCGCTCACGTCATTACTTCAAGGACTGCTATATCGAAGGAACGACCGACTTCATCTTCGGTCCTTCTACCGCATGGTTTGAGAACTGTGACATTTTCTGCAAGGCAGACTCCTATATCACGGCAGCCTCTACCCCTCAGGATGTTACTTACGGCTATATCTTCAACAACTGCCGTATCACAGCTGACGCTAACGTCAGCAAGGTTTATCTGGGACGCCCATGGCGTGATTATGGCTATACGCTCTTCATGAATTGTGAACTGCCCCGTCAGATTCGCCCAGAGGGATGGCACCACTGGCAGAAAGAGCGTGAGAAGACGGCACGCTATCTGGAGTACAACAACCACGGAGAGGGAGCCAACACCAAAGGACGTGCCACATGGAGCCGTCAGCTTACCAAACAAGAGGCACAAAAAATAACGCTCAACGAAGTGTTCAGCGTTAATGACACGTGGAATCCCCAGCGTTAACCGCTAACCGATAACCTATTGTAAGTAGTCCATCTGCTTTTTCAAGGCTTGCAGCTGCTCACGAACGTCAATCAGTCTCGTGAGCACTTGCATTCTTTTATCAGCACCATCACGATTGGCATTGATGATACGCTTGGCGGCGGCAAGCTTAAAGCCACGTACCTTCACCAGGTTATGAATCAACTTAATCTGGTCAATATCCTTCTGCTGATACTGTCGTATCTTTGCCGGTCCGGATGTCTTAGGTTTCAGATAAGGAAACTCCGTCTCCCAGTAGCGTAACGTACTCTCGTTGACGCCAAACATCTCAGCCACCTCCTTGATGGAGTAGTAAAGCTTCAAGTTCTTGTTCAGATTCAATGCCATAATCGTCTTCGTTTGATACCGATGATGCAAAGATAGGAACTATTCCTGACATTTGCAAATTTCCTCCCGTAATTTTATTCCACGAAGTTATCAGTCTTCGTGAAACATTTTCTTTTTAATTCCATTGGAGATTTACAAATATTTCTCGCAATTCTTTGTCGTTTCGTAAATAATTCCTATTTTTGCAAGCGGAGTAGGTAATCGTCCCCAAAGGACGTTTCGCTAGTCGAAGAATGGAACTACTCCAGCAGAAGAAGCGTTATGCTCCCAACTTGCGAGATGGGAACAGTTTCGTGTTTCTATTATAGTTGAGACCATAGTTTAATAACATAAGACTACTGATATGATGAAAAAATTCTACTCACTGATTACTGCATTCTTTGTTATACTGGCAATAAACGCAGGCGAGGTAACAGAACAACAGGCTTTGCTGAAGGCTCAACAGTTTATGAAGGGCAAGCAGTTCACGCTAAAGAATCTAAGACGTGCTGCTCCAACAGAAAACAATGCATATTATGTATTTAATGTAGAGAACAATGGCGGCTTCGTCATCGTAAGCGGAGATGATAGAATACCAGATATTTTGGCATACTCTGAAAGAGGAAACATAAATTCAGAAAAGGCTCCTTCTAATGTAAAATGGATATTGGATTATTATAAGAAGGTTTTTCTTCGACTAAAAGACAGCCCTCAAACAACTTGGACTACAAAAAGTGCATCTTTAGCACCCGTTAGTCCTATGATTACCACAACTTGGGACCAAGGTACGCCCTATAATGACTTATGTCCTATTTACAGAAATGAACGATGTCTCACAGGTTGCGTTGCCACAGCACTGGCACAGGTTATAAATTATAACCGTTGGCCCCAGGAAATGACGAAATCCGTGCCTTCCTACACTTCTGCTAAGCTCAATATTGAAATGCCTGCATTGGAGCCTACCCAATTTAATTGGGGCAATATGACTAACAATGATATTGCACGTCTGATGCTTTACTGCGGACAAGCTGTACAGATGGACTATGGCATTGATGAATCTGGAGCTTCTTCATATATGGAGGCAGTTGCCCTGACAAGTGTATTTGGATACAGTCAAACCGCTCATCAGGTGAGTCGTGACAGCTATAGTGAAGAAGAATGGGAGACATTGCTGTATAATGAGTTGGCAGAAGGACGTCCAATCATATATGACGGTCGTGGTAGTGGTGGAGGACACGCTTTTGTATTACATGGGTATGAGAATGGGCTATTCTATGTCAACTGGGGCTGGGGAGGCGATGAGGATGGATATTTTCGTCTGACAAATATGGGCGATTATAACTCAGATCAGTCTGCGACAATCGGCATACGTCCTCCAACAGACTATACGCCAGACCGTCCGAATGTAATAGTGAAAGAAGTTAATTATTACGGTACACGATTTATCTCACGTAGTGGAGATGGTTCTTTCGACATTGCGGTGCAGGCAAAACTTGTCTCTGACTTACAAGGAAGCACGACCTTAGCCATCGGATTGGGAATTTATAACGATTCTGGTCTGTTAAAGGTGTTGAGTCAAGAATCTCATACTTTTATTCCTGCGGAAGAGTATGAAATGAACGCATCCTTCACCATAGATACCAGTCTTGAAGATGGTGTCTATCGCATTGTTCCCGTCAGTCGTGCTTCTGATAGCGACAATTGGAAGGCTGATGCTAATGCTTCCGACTATTATCTTGAAGCGAAGATTGATGGCGAGTGGATGCGTTTGCGCACATTCCAATTGAACGCAGATGAACGTACCATTGAAGACATCGGAGTTACCACAGCAAACGGCATCTCGTATGCCCTGTACAAGCAGTACGGCAGGGCGAAGGCATCGGTATTGGGTGTTGCGAATGGCAAACTACGGGGTGAAATATATATTCCCGACGATTTGGATTGTAATGGCTCAACTTATCATGTTAGTAAATCAGAGTATAACGCATTCTCTGATTGTCCCGAACTTATCTCACTTTCTATTGGTGCGACTGTCCTATATGGAATAAGCAACTGCCAGAATCTGACATCTCTTGACCTTCGAGAGGGTGTCTGCTCTCTTAACAATGCCATCATCAATTGTCCCAAGCTTAAGCAGATAGTCCTTCCTGCTACATTGACTAATATAGAGCATGCTGTAGAATGGAACGACGGAATAGAGTCTATCAAATTCAACAATTCTCGTAATGTCATATTTACATTCTATCCGCAGTGGCAGATAGAATCCATGCCTTCGCTGAAGGATATCTACTTCGCATCCCCTGATGCTGCAACCTTCAGATTTGATGCAGGTGAATTAACCACGAACAATCTGGTAACCATCCATGTTCCAAAGGGAGCAAAAGACAAGTATGAGACAATGGGGTGGCAAGGCTGGAAGATTGTTGAGGACCAGCCATTGTCCAGTAATCATGGAATAGAATGGGGCTATTGCAACGGCTGGCAAGTGACGGATAATACTGTTTACGATGAATGTGGAAACAATAATGGCGAATATGCGATTCATGTACCAGCGGAACAGTTGGCTCCCTATCAAGGTATGACGATAAGCCATATCCAGTTCTATCAGCCTGCAGAGGGTTGCGACTATGTATTTATCACAAAGCCAGGCACAGACTATATTGTCAAACAGGCTGCTCCATTCTTAGAGGGAGCGTGGATGGATGTAGAATTAGCCGAACCTTATGTTATTACAGGCGAGGAATTATATGTTGGCGTGGGACGACGTGGCACCATAGTAACGCGCATATCTGATACTGACACGCAGATTTCTGACGGCTTCTGGCATAGGACGATGGGGACAGACATCAGCCATGACATGACACCTGGTACGTGGAAATATGTACCAGACCAAAGCGAGGCCTTTGAGCGCCCTATCCCCTTGCGATTTGTTATAAGCGGTGAGGCAAAACCAGCTGATATTGCTGTTTTGAATATAGAGGTAAATCGAATTGAAGGTGAAACAGATAAGTACAACGTGAAGATATGTGTCAATAATCGTTCAAAAGAAGCAATTTCTTCTTTCGACTTTGTATGGGATGTTGATGGAGGACAACAAAATACAAAATCATTTGATACGACCCTTCAACCTGGACAATCTTCTTTTCATGACTTTGACTTTACCGTATCTCTTCAAGGAAGATACCATAAGTTTAGCTATGCCGTTTCCAACGTCAATGGAATTGAGGACTATATAGCAGCAAATAGTTCAGGGACGACCCCATTTGTATCTTCCGACACTCCTATTGATGACGGTCGTCAGATTGTAAACAATGTCGAATTGAAAGATGGAGAAGTTTGGTGGTATAACCATGACGTAAACGAATTAGGTGCCAATCAGAGCTGTGTAGGTAGTCAACGAGTTGGTGTAAGATATCATGTAGCAATATATCTTCCAGAAGGACTTGCGGGAAGAAAAGGCACCACCGTAGATGGCTTTAGCTTCTATAGGAACACACTTGCTTGCCAGAATGTTACGGTATGGGTATCTACTCGATTACCTAAAACGGAACTGGATGCTGATGTTGAAATCTTGGATATCCCTAATAACCAGTTGTCAACAGAAATATTCAAATATCATCAGGTAGCATTTTCTCAGCCTCATGAAATACCCGAAGGGGGATTGTATGTAGGCTATTCATTCGATATCACCGCTGATATGATGAACGCTGGATATCCTTGTGAATTCACCAATAGTGCGAAGAATCGGAATGGGGGATTCTGGCTAAAGGCATCAAATCACCCACAGTGGGATGATATGACCAATAATTATGGCAACCTTAGGGCACAAGTTCTTCTGGGAGGGAATGTATATAAAAACGCTGTAAAAATATCTGATTTCTCTTATGCATCGGCTGTGGTAGGAGGCAAGACAAAAGCCCAAGTGACACTCTCTAATGAGGGTTCAAATCCTATGGATAATGTTACAGTGAGCATCGTTGGCGAGAATGGAACGGAATATGAAAGAAATGTTACGCTCTCGATTCCCTTGAGCGTACGCATGAGGACCAATACTTCTTATGTACAGGCAACTGGCACATTTGAACTGGATGCTGATGTTACACAAGGTGCCGACAAAAAGACAATATCTGTGATTAAGGTAAACGGAGTTGACAACGAGTTACAGGAGGGAACCAGTACAACGGGTATTCTTTATTCGCTTGTTCGTCAGCCCAAAACCACGGCTGTTCTTGAAAACAAGACTTCAACTTTGTCTGGTGAAGGTACTAGGAACTTGACTATCAGAGAAAAACTTTCGGACATTTTTGGCGATAAACTGATTCAAGTTGCCTTTCACCGCTTAGATATAATGTCTATTGACGAGTACCAAGTTTTGTCGGACAAGACATATAACCTTGAGCAGGGATTTTTAAACAGAAAGAAAATTGAAGACATGTACCGTGGCAACTATTCTGAAGCATGGGGTATAAAAAAAGACGTACAGGATGCTCTGAACACTATTGTTCCTGGCTATGTCAGCGTAAAAGCATCATGGACGGATGATGACAAGAATATGATTGATATCCATGCAGATACTCACTTTATGATGGATGCTGACAAATTACCGTTCAGACTTGGATTTGTTCTCTTGGAGGATGGACTTCACGGAACGGGTTCTGCCTGGGCTCAGGCAAACCAATTGTCAGGATATAATTACGAAGAGGAACAATTATTTGACTATTGGGCGGCACAGCCAAATCCTGTTGAGGGTTTGACCTTTAACAACGTGCCTGTAGCTGCATGGAGTCCTATATATGGTATAGAAAATTCCATCCCAGAGAAAGTGATAGCAGAAGCTACCAATCCATACGATCTTAAGGCTGATATAACTGACAACCGATTTATTCAGGATAAGGAAAACTTGAGTGTAATTGCTTTAATCGTTGATAAGAATACGGGAAAGATTATCAATGCCGCTAAATGTAAATTAGGAGACACACAATCTCGGGTAGTGACAGATGGCGATGCCAACGGCGACGATAATGTGAACGTGTCGGATATCGTGGAGATGGTGAACTATATCTTGGGCAATCCGTCCGACAAGTTCAATAAGGTGGCTGCTGACGTGAATAATGATGGACAGGTGAACGTGACGGATATCGTCAGTGTGGTGAACATCATCCTGTCGCCGAACGCACGTGAGTTGACGAACCGTGCGGCTGCCACTCATAACTTGGAGTTGAACGGTGGAACCATCAAGTTGAGAAATGCGGAACAGTATACCGCCGTTCAGTTTGACATCAACTTATCGAATGGACAATCGGTTGTCAATATCACGATGAACGGTGCAAGTGACCATCATGTGATTTGGAAGATGGTTGACAAGAACACCTGTCGGGTGATCGTCTACTCGATGACAAGCGCTCCTTTCCGTGCCAACAAAGACGTGCTGTTGAATATCGCCCTAAAAGGTACTGCCACTATCAGCAATGAATTGCTGGTTGGTGTGGATGGAACGGTAACGGGTATCAACGAGGTACATCAGAAGAATGAGCCTGCCAATGTTTATGACCTCAGAGGTAATAAAATACGCTCGAATGTGACAGACCTCCATGGACTTGCCAAGGGCATCTATATCATCAATGGCAAGACGGTCATTCACAACAAGTACTAATCGGCAATACGACTGGCGGAATGAAAAATCTGCCAGTCGTATTGTTTCGTAAGATTCTACGGGAACTACTATCAATGACTTTATTAATCGGGCAGTACAGAATGAATTGGCTCATAGCTATGAGTCAGGTGCTGTGCTTGCCTCAGAGCCATTACTTCCACCGGAAAAGGATTAAAAGGAGATTTAGGAGTGTCGGAATTCTTCGCGCGCATGCGCGCATACATAAAGTTTTTTACCCTTGCAACCGTTGCCGCCTTGCAAGACTATTTGATAATCAGATAATTACGGTAACAACGAGGTGACAAGGGTGACAACGAATGGCGTTTTTGACCTTAGAATGAGTGAAAAAACGAGGTGCATCCTCCTTGCGAAGCCTTAGGTTACGGGGACAGGAGCTTTATGCAACGAAGGTAGAAGCTTTAGGCGCCATGGGTCGAAGCTTTAGGCTCCGAGGGTTGAAGCCTTAGGCAACGCAAATGAAAACTCTATCGTACAGAATTGAAATCTAATATGGTTTACAATGTAATTCAATTTGATTTACTCAGCAAATCAATTTGATTTACTTTGTAATTCAATTTGATTTACAATGAAAGGAGGCATCCTTTACAAAGGTTGCCGTTACGGATGGCAAAAGTAAGCGGCACCTCTTGCTGAAGGAGATGCCGTTATTGAATCTATCAATCTATCAGCCTATCTATCAGTACGCAATCCACTGTTTGTCAGAGCGTTACACCCTCTCGCTGATAGATTGGCAGATATTTCTTGATTTTAAAAACTTGGGTATATTTTATGCACCAGGACTTCCTGTAAGACGATGCCGGGGTCGAGGAAGTAGATGCACCTTACGCTCGTTTTATGTGCCATACTTTATTAATTATTTTATTTCCTTAGGAGTCACCCCGAACTCCTCCTTGAAATACTTGGAGAATAGCCGGGGAGAGTTGAAGCCTACCTGGTAGGCGACTTCGGAGACATACATCCCACTCTGCTCCAGCAACTGCTTACCACGCTTGAGACGTATCAAACGGACAAACAGCACAGGAGTCTTACCTGTCAGATGATAGAGTTTCTTATATAACTGAGAACGATGAACACCCATCTCATTGCTTAACTCCTCGACACCAAAATCCGGGTCACTGATATGTGCCTCCACGATACTGATGGCATGTGCGATAAACTGCTCATCAAGGGATGTCACAGTAATCTCGGAGGGTTCTATATCCACCTCCTGGGCAAAGCGCTCATGTTGTTTCTGGTTTCTCTCCACTAATTTATGGATACGCTGCCGGAGTATTTCCATACTGAAAGGTTTCGTGATATAGTCATCCGCACCAGCCTCCAAGCCTTGCAGCTCGTCACCAGCCATACTCTTTGCCGTCAGGAGTATCACGGGGATATGCGAAGTGTTAATATCCGTCTTTACACGACGGCATAGTTCTAATCCATCCATCTCAGGCATCATCACATCACTGGTAATCATGTCAACATCCTTCTTGCTCAACAGGTCAAGAGCCTCAACACCATTGACAGCAGTCAATATATTGTAATGACCTTCCAGGCTCTGCCGCATATAAGCAAGGAAATCCTTGTTATCCTCAACAAGTAACAGTGTAGGCAATCCCTCCTTTTCTGACGACTGACGACCGGCATTTTCCTGTTTGACATCCATGGGGGAGATTTCTTCTGCCTGTCTTGACGGATCACCATTCTTCTTTAAAGGAATGGTGAAACGGAATACTGAGCCCGTCCCCTCTGGCTGATCAGACACGGTGATGTCACCACCTTGCAGACGAACATACTCACGGACGATATGAAGACCGATGCCACTACCCATAGACATACGGTTTCCTGACTCTGACTGGTAGAAGCGGTCGAAGATACGGTCCTTGTCTGCATCAGGAATACCGACTCCTGTATCAGCCACCGTCACGACAACCTGACGGTCGGCAATATCCACCCCTACGGTAACACTCCCTCCTGCATCAGTGAACTTAAAAGCATTCGACAAAAGGTTCATCATAACCTTTGTCATCTTGTCCTTATCGAAGAAAGTATCCACATGCTCCACATACGACTGGAAGGAGAAACTGACCTGTTCTTTTTCTGCTTTCAGCTGAAAAGAGTTACAGACATCCCGCAGCAAAGTAATAATATCGCCATAGGAAGAAACCAGTTTCTCACGTCCTGACTCCAGACGGCGGAAATCAAGAATCTGGTTTACCAAAGAAAGCAGATGGTCCGCACTGCGATGAATCATCTGAAGGGTTGACAACTGCTGAGGGTCCTTCACTTGTTTAGACAGTTCCTCTACAGGACTGATAATCAAGGACAGAGGTGTCCGCAAATCATGACTGATATTGGTGAAGAAACGGAGTTTCATCTCATTCATCTGTTCCTGCTGCTCCTGTTGCAGCTGCAACTCATGAATCCGCTGTTTGTAAACACGACGATGATGATAGTAACGGACAATACCCCATACCGTCAAGACTACAATAACTATATATAAGAGGAAAGCCCACCAGGACAACCAAAACGGCGGAGCGATATGTATGGCAAGCAACAGACTCGGTTGTGAGAATTGTGTACGGGTAAGTAACTGATAATCACCTGACGGCAGGTTAGAGAAGACGATAGTCCGTCCCTCTATAGGATGCCAGGTGTCTGAGAATCCTTTCAACTGATAATAATAGGCATCTGCAGAGAAACCATCATTATCAGGATTGGAACACTCTATCACGAGATTGTTTTCATGGTAGCTCAAGGAAAGCTCATGAATGAAAACAATATCCTTTCCCAGAGTCTGAGGAGTTAACAGCTTGTCATTAACACTAACCGCCCCCAGTAACAGCTGGTGTGACTCCTCCGGCTGATTAACCTGCGACAAGAGTTTACGGGTATCCACCCGCTGGTAGCCCGTTGTCGTACCCAGCCAGAGAATGCCATTGGCATCTATCTCACTGGCACGGAAATTATAATATAGCTGCTTGCCATCAGGATTGATATTGAAAGAATAACGGTCAAACTTGCTCCTGTCCTCTAATTGATGACGCAGCATCAGTAATTCCGTGGGAGTGACTATCCATACATTCCCATCCTTGTCGACAGAGATATTCTTTAATGGGGCATGCTTTAAATCGGCTAACGCCTTCACTTCCCTGCCGCTGGCATCCAACAAGGTCAAGCCCTCACAGCCCTCATTACCAAGCATCCAAACATAATCGTCTTTATCTACACACAAGTAACGGAAACGTCCGTCACACACTTTCTCCCAGACAAGGTCTTTGCCTGCCTTATAAAGTCCTTCGGTGGTTGCAGCATAGAGCTGATGTTTATGATACGCTAAATCTAATGCGTATGATGGTTTCAAATGCGTGTTCATGGTATCACCTGTTACAGGGTTAAGCCACCACACACCTTTTCCCAATAAGGCAACAAAGAATTCACCTTTGTCATTCTCAACGACATCATAGGGTGAGCTGTCCTTGAAATAGCGAGTGGTATTTCCATTCTGTTGCCGGTGCCACAGCCCTTGATAATAGAGTCCGATCCAAAGTGAGCCGTCTTTACCTGAATGAAGAGCAGTAGCAGAACCGTTACCCATGATGCTCTTGTCAGTATCCCCATCATGAAGGTACACGCCACGATTTTCCATTCCAATCCACATGCCTCCGTTATGTGGAGCTGGTGCAAAAGTGAGAATGTCGGAAATGGACTCTTGTGTCGCCATGTCCACAATTTTGTTGAGAGAATAGTTCTCCTGATGACTGGTACAAATTGACAAACCGCCTTTGGTATAGGATATCCACATCGTCTGCCGCTTCTTGTCATAATAGAGCATGTCTATTTTGTTACTCTGAAGACTATTGCCATCCCACGTGGAATGTAGTAAATGAGCAAGAACGTGTCCGTCCATATCACAAAGATAGATACCATCCGAGTCCGTTGCTATCCATAATTGCTGCTTACCGTCCAATTGAAATCCCGCAATATTTGAGGGGATCTGAACGACCAACACCCACTGACGATGCAAATGGTCATATTTCCACACCTTATTATCAGACCATACCCAGACATTACCCGCCTCGTCCATATTGACAAGTTTATGAGCATGGTACCCCTCAGGAAGTGTCACCTGACGAATGATTCGCTTTTCTTTGATGGAAAGAACATAAAGGCTCTTGTTGGAAATGAGAGCGTAACAGGACTCATTACGGCAGACAGCAATAATATACTCTTCTGCTCCTATAGAAAGACTTGTCACTTTTCCTGTCTTCTGATCCAACCAATAGAGTTTGTTGTCCTTGGTGGCAAGCGTATGCCCTTCCTCATCGGCATTCACATCAAACTCTTTCCATACTTTGATGTTTTTTTTAGCAAACACAGCAGGAACATCTTCCACAAACTCGTTGCGCTGTGGATGATAATAATAAACATCATTATCTATCGTTTTGATCCATAATCCACCTTCTGAATCACCAGTAATCTTATTGACGCTCATATTGATGTCGGAAGACAGCCGCTGGTAACTTCTGGGATTCCTGCTCTCCAACTGTGGCATGCTCAGTATTCCTGAGGAAGTACCTAACCATACTATGCCATTTGTGTCACGGTAGACGGCACGTACGCTATAGCCTTTTGTATTTATATGACGGAATTGCAGGTTCTTCTGTGCGTGGATTGACAGAATACTTACAAAAAAGAAAAAAAACGCATAGTATTTCCGCATAAGTCTCAGGTTCTTATTTCTGCTGCAAAGATAGTGCTTTTTTCCGAATTACGACATCAAAACGCATAAGAGTATATGTCACAAATGTTGCAAAAATGTACCATAACAACCAGGTGCTATTGCATCTTTCAATTTTTAGAGTTATCTTTGCAGCAAAATCATTAACACGTCAAATATGAAGAATCTAAAACAAAGACTCATGATGGGCGTTATCCTTGCCCTCATGGTAATGCCGGGAAAGGCACAGAAATGGGAACATTTAGCAGACACCCCGCAGATGGGATGGAGTACATGGAACAAATTTCAGGGAAATATCTCTGAAGACATCATTAAGGGTATAGCGGATGCCATGGTGGAAAGCGGACTGCGTGATGCTGGCTACACCTATATCAATATTGATGACTGCTGGCACGGCAAGCGTGACGCGGACGGTTTCATACAGGTGGACAGCAAGAAATTCCCTAATGGCATGAAGGCTGTTGCGGACTATGTCCACAGCAAGGGACTGAAACTGGGTATCTACAGTGATGCCGGGACAGGTACCTGCGCAGGAATGCCCGGTTCTTTAGGACATGAATACCAGGATGCCATCCAATATGCCCGTTGGGGAGTGGATTATCTGAAATACGACTGGTGCAATACGACTAATGTCAACCCACAGGGTGCCTACCAACTCATCAGTGACGCACTGCGTGCTTCGGGTCGCCCGATATTCCTCAGTATGTGTGAGTGGGGAAACAGCCGCCCTTGGAAATGGGCAAAGGAGATTGGTCACTCTTGGCGAACAACCCCCGATATCTGGTGCGACTTCGACTCTCTGCGGGTCTTTGAGGCAGGGTACACGCAATTTGGTGTGATGCAGTGTATCCAGTTCAACGACTCCCTTCGTCAGTATGCCGGCAAGGGGCACTGGAACGACCCCGACATGCTGGAGGTAGGCAATGGAATGACTGAGAATGAGGACCGTGCTCACTTCACGATGTGGTGTATGATGGCGAGTCCTCTCATCCTGGGAAACGACCTTCGTTCCATGAGTGAGGCAACACGCAACATCATCATGAATAAGGAGATGATAGCTGTTGACCAGGACACATTAGGTATTCAGGGGTTACACTATTGTGACCATGATGGACTGCAATTCTGGTTCAAGCCTCTTGCGGGAGGAGACTGGGCATTTACGATCCTCAACCCGACAAAACAAGATATCACCTATGCGCTCAACTGGCAAGACTTTAACCTGACTGACAAAGAGGTGAGTGGTCTAAGCACTTCTTTTGATACGAAAGTCTATCAGGTATACAATCTGTGGACACATAAGATGGAAGGAAAGACCAATATCAAAAACAAGACAGAACGTAAACTGACGGTGAAAGCCCGTGACGTTGTCTCATATCGTTTAATCATAAAACAATAATCATGAAAAGAACAACACTATCCCTTATCTTCCTTTTTTTCGCTACTATCGGCATCCTTGGCCAAACCAGTACGAAGTTAGAGGCAGAAAATGCTAATTACGTGAATTGCAAACTGATTCAAGATAGCAAGTATTCTGGTGGGAAAGCACTGGAAATAACAGAAGAAAATGCCAAAATCACCTTTACCTACAATCAGTCGGAAAAAGGGAAATATATCGTCTATGTGGGCTATGACGGACTTCATGGCGACAAGGTGGTGAACCTTGCCGTGAACGGCAGTAACGGTACTTTCACGACCAAGGGGAGAGCAGAGACAGCCGTTGGTACTTTCTTTATGAATAAAGGCAATAACACCATCATTATCACTCCCGGTTGGACATGGTTCCGCATTGACTATATCCGCATCGAGAAGGATAATAGTATCTCTTTGCCTTTTAATATATCGCCAGCCCCTGTTGATCCTCAGGCAACAGCCAATGCTAAGAAAGTATACTCCTTCCTCTATAACAATTTTGGAAAGAAGACCATTTCTGGTATGATGACTGGTGACATGTCGTCTGCCAATGGGAATGTCACACAGCATGACGACATAAAGGCTGTCTATGAAGCCTCCGGCAAATACCCAGCCCTCGTTGGTTTCGACTTCATGAATACGACTGGTGCTTACGAGAATGCCGATTGGACTAAATCATATACCAATAATGTCATTGAGCTGGCAAAAGACACCTACAAGCGTGGAGGCGTTCCAACCTTCACATGGCACTGGCGTGACCCCAGCCGCAGCACTGGCGAGTTCTATTCTGATCAATGTAACATGAAGATTACCAATGCCTTAAAGAATGACGGCACATGGAACACCTCTTCTTCTCTCTATCAGTACATCATCAAGGACATCGATGCCATTGCCGATCATTTCCTGGAATTACAGAATGCTGGTGTCGCCTGTATCTTCCGCCCTCTCCATGAATCAAGTGGCGGTTGGTTCTGGTGGGGACGAGAGGGAGCGGAACCTTTCAAGAAACTCTACCATCTGCTTTACGATGAGATGGTGAATGTCAAGGGTGTTCATAATGTCATCTGGGTATGGAACGCTGGAGAGTATGACCAAGACTGGAACCCGGGCGAAGCCTATTATGATGTCGTCTCAGCGGATATCTATAACAAAAGTTTCGACTACTCCAGTAATTATGTCTTGTTTGACAAACTCAAAGTACTCACTGGAGGCAAGAAGATTCTCGCTTTATCAGAGAATGGTCCCATCCCTGATATCGACAAGGAGTTTGACGAGGAGGCGGTATGGTCGTGGTGGATGCCTTGGTATCACACATGGAATGGCAAATTCGTCGACCAGACCAGCAAGGAAGAATGGACGAAATGTATGAACGACAGCCGTGTCGTCACCCTTGAGGACTTATCCGCCGGCTGGGAAGCATACACTGGTATTCAGTCACCCAAAGTCAGCAAGCATACCAATCTTGCCATCTATGACCTTCAAGGTCACCGCCTCTCTGAAATACCACGCAAAGGGATGTATATCAGAGGGGGTAGAATTCTAATCAATAATTAAACCAACAATATGAACCTAAGAAAACTGATGACGGTGATAACTGTCTGGATGACAGTACTCACCATGAACGCACAGAATGTGAGAGAGGTCATCCGACTGGACGAGGGGTGGAAGTTCGCTTTCGGCAACGCCGCTGACCCTGCCAAGGACTTCGGATGCGGAACGGAGTATTTCAACTACCTGACGAAGGCGAACTCGATTCATAACGAGGGACCGTATTCCCCGAAGTTCGATGACTCGAAATGGGAGGAGGTGCGCATCCCCCACGACTGGGTGACCACCCTGTCGTATGAACAGAAAGCCAGTCATTCTCACGGTTATAAGACCGTAGGCTATAAATACCCGGAGACCAGCGTGGGATGGTACAGGAAGACTGTGAAAATTGAGGAATTGAAAAGTGGAAGTACCGAAGACCTTCCCTGCAGGTATTATCTGCAGTTCGACGGTATCTTCCGCAATGCCAACATCTGGTTCAATGGTTTCTGGCTGGGTACGGAACCCAGCGGCTATGCCACTCAGGTATATGACGTGACGGAATATGTGAACTACGGAGGCGACAACCTCATCTGTGTACGTGCTGACGCTACCCTTGAGGAGGGTTGGTTCTACGAGGGTGCCGGCATCTACCGGGATGCATGGCTTGTCAAGACGGGCAAGGTGAGCGTGGCTCCCTTCGGTACTTTCGTCTATGCCGACATGAAAGCACCTTACACGACTGCCACGATGGTTGTAGAGACAGAGATCCATAACAGCACCCTCGCCACACAGTCCTGCCAGGTGGAGCAACGCCTGCTGGATGCCGACGGAAAGGAGGTTGGCAGGATGGCTGCAGCAACAATGCAGTTGAAAGGCAAGCAGACCAGCAGTTGCAAACAACAGATGACGGTCAGTCATCCACACCTGTGGAGCACTACGGACCCTTACCTCTATCAGGTGGAGACCACAGTGAAGGTGGATGGCAAGGTGACGGATGTCTATACCACCACAACAGGTTTCCGTGAGGTGGTCTTCGATGCCGACAAGGGTTTCCTGTTAAACGGCAAGTCCATCGAACTGAAAGGTGCCAATATGCACCAGGACCATGCGGGTGTGGGGGCTGCTATCCCCGATGCCCTGCAGGCATGGCGCATCCAACAACTCAAGAAGTTCGGGTGTAACGCTTATCGTGCCTCACATAACCCCATGACTCCTGCCCTGCTCGACATCTGCGACCGCGAGGGTATCCTCGTCATCGACGAGAACCGTCTCTCAGGTATCAACACCGAGCACCTGCGCCTCTTGGAGAATATGATCAAGCGTGACCGTAACCATCCTTCCGTCATCCTGTGGAGCGACGGTAATGAGGAATGGGGAATGGAGAATACCATCCAGGGAATACGCATCGCCGCTGCCATGAGGGAGTATACCAAACTGCTCGACCCCACCCGCCACTCTACCATCGCCAATGCCGGTGGCGGAGAGATGATCAAGGGACTTGACGTAGTGGGGTTCAACTATATCCTGCAGAATGATGTGGACAACCGCAAGAAGAACAACCCGACATGGAAGATAGTAGGTACGGAGGAGACGACGGGCTGTGGTACCCGTGGTGTCTATTTCGACAATCCGGAATTCCCGGGACGCATGGTATCGATGAACCGGAGCGCAGACAAGGACGGTACCTACAACCGTATCGAGCGTGGTTGGAAGTTCTATGCTGACCGTCCATGGGCTGCGGGACTCTTCTACTGGACCGGTTTCGACTACCGCGGCGAGCCCAACCCCCTGTCATTTCCTGCCCACGACTCAGAGTTTGGCATCCTCGACTACTGCGGTTTCTGGAAAGACGAGGCATGGTATCTGAAGTCATGGTGGACCGACGAGCCCACCCTGCATATCTTCCCCCACTGGAACCTGCAAGGTCATGAGGGTGAGGAAGTGGAGGTATGGGCATACAGCAACTGCGACGAGGTGGAGCTGACGGTCAACGGCAAGAAGCTGGGTCGTCAGAAGATGCCTAAGAATGGACACTTGAAGTGGAAGGCGGTCTACCAGCCTGGCAAGGTGGTTGCCGTAGGCTATAAGAACGGCAAGCGCATCCTCACGGAGACGATAGAGACCACCAAACCTGCCGACAGGATCATCGTGAAGAGCAACCGCCCCAGCATCACTGCCGACGGACGGGATGTCGCCATCGTCACCATCGAGTTGCAGGATGCCAAAGGACGTGTCGTTCCTGATGCCTGCCAACCCCTGACCTTCCGTATTGAAGGCAACGGCCGCATCATCGGCGCAGGGAATGGTGACCCCTCCTATCCCGGTACCGACCACCCGAAAGACAAGGACTGCAAGGAGTTCAGCATTCCTGCCTTCAACGGTTACGCACAAGTCATCATCCAGAGTGAGAAGAGTGCCGGCAATATCCTGTTGCAATGCACCTCCACCGGACTGAAGAGCGGCACCGTCAATATCCTGTCTGCACAATAAGGAACACGCACACATATACAAAAGTCGGGCAAATACTTTGCTATTTGCCCGATTTTATTTAATTTTGCACCAAATTTGTAAAAACTAAGAAGAAAGATGATGACAGCTAACGAGATTCGTGAATCGTTTAAGAAGTTTTTCGAGCAGAAGCAGCATGCTATCGTGCCCTCTGCTCCTATGGTGATTAAGGACGACCCTACCCTGATGTTCACCAATGCGGGAATGAACCAGTGGAAGGATATCATATTGGGCACACGTGACCCAGAGCCACGCCGTCGTGCCGATACCCAGAAGTGCCTGCGTGTCAGCGGTAAGCATAACGACTTGGAGGAGGTGGGTCATGACACCTATCACCACACCATGTTCGAGATGCTCGGCAACTGGTCGTTCGGCGACTATTTCAAGGAGGGTGCCATTGATATGGCATGGGAATACCTGGTGGACGTGCTGAAACTGAATCCTGAGGATCTGTATGTCACCGTCTTTGAGGGTGACGCCTCTGAGGGACTGGAGCGTGACGACGAGGCTGCCGGCTACTGGCTGAAACATGTGCCTGCCGACCATATCATCAACGGCAACAAGCACGACAACTTCTGGGAGATGGGCGACACAGGTCCCTGTGGTCCCTGCTCTGAGATTCATGTCGACTCCCGCACGGAGGAAGAGAAGAAGAACGGTCCTACGGGTCGTGAACTGGTCAACAAGGACCACCCGCAGGTCATCGAGATATGGAACCTCGTGTTCATGCAGTATAACCGCAAGGCTGACGGCTCACTGGAGAAGCTCTCCATGAACGTCATCGACACCGGTATGGGCTTCGAGCGTCTGGTACGTATGATGCAGGGGAAGCACTCCAACTACGACACGGATGTCTTCCAGCCTATCATCAAGGCGGAGGAGCAGATCTGCGGCATGAAATATGGAGAGAAGGAAGAGACGGATGTCGCCATGCGAGTATGTGCCGACCACCTGCGTGCCGTCGCTTTCTCCATCGCTGACGGACAGCTGCCCTCAAATGCCAAGGCGGGTTATGTGATCCGCCGCATCCTGCGCCGTGCCGTCCGCTATGCCTATACCTTCCTCGGTCAGAAGGACGGGTTCATCTATCAGCTCGTTCCCACCCTCGTTCATGAGATGGGTGACGCCTTCCCAGAGCTGAAGGCACAGCAGACACTGATCACCAAGGTCATCAAAGAGGAGGAGGAGTCTTTCCTGCGTACCCTCGACAAGGGTATCGCCATGCTGAACGATGCAATGGAGAAGTTGAAGGCTGAAGGTAAGAACCAGCTGGATGGCGTACAGGCTTTCCGTCTGTTCGACACTTACGGATTCCCCCTCGACCTCACTGAGCTGATCTGCCGTGAGAACAACTTCACCGTTGACGAGGAGCAGTTTAATGTGGAGATGCAGAAACAGAAGGAGCGTGCCCGTAATGCCGCTGCTGTGGAAAACAGCGACTGGACGGAACTGAAGGCTGGTGAACAGCAGTTCGTGGGCTACGACTATACCGAATACAACTGTCATATCCTGCGCTACCGCAAGGTAACCCAGAAGAAGAACGAGTTCTATGAGCTGGTTCTCGATGCCACTCCTTTCTATGGCGAGATGGGTGGACAGGTCGGTGACTGCGGTGTGCTCTGCAACGAGAATGAGACCATCGAGATTATCGACACCAAGCGTGAGAACAACCAGAGCGTACATATCGTCAAGCAGCTGCCAAAAGACCCCACTGCGGAGTTCATGGCATGTGTGGATACCGACAAGCGTGACGCTTCTGCCGCCAACCATACCGCTACGCACCTGCTCGACTATGCGTTGAAACAGGTACTGGGCGACCATGTGGAGCAGAAGGGTTCGTATGTGTCACCTGACACCCTGCGCTTCGACTTCTCCCACTTCCAGAAGGTGACCGACGAGGAGTTGCGTCAGGTGGAGCGGATGGTCAATGACATGATCCGTCAGGACATCCATATCGACGAACATCGTGACGTTCCGTTCGACGAGGCAAAGAAACTCGGTGCCATCGCCCTCTTCGGTGAGAAATACGGGGATAAGGTGCGTGTCGTACGCTTCGGACCGTCCTGTGAGTTCTGTGGTGGTATCCATGCCAGCTCGACAGGCCGTATCGGTTTCTTCAAAATTATCTCGGAGAGCAGCGTGGCTGCCGGCATCCGCCGTATCGAGGCAAAGACGGGTAAGGAGTGTGAGGACTTGCTGTACGTGATGGAAGACCACATGAAGGCTATCAAGGCTTTGTTCAATAACGCCAAGGACTTAGAGAGTGTCATCCAGAAATACATCGACGAGCATGATGCCATGAAGAAGGAGATAGAGTCGTTCCAGGCTCAGTCTGTGGAGCGCACGAAGAACTACCTGATGAAAGAGATCCGCACCATCAATGGTGTCAATGTCATCTCACGTGTCGTGGAGATGCGGCCTGCCGCTGTCAAAGACCTCGTCTTCCAGTTGCGTGCCGCCGTGGAGCCTCCCTTCCTCTGTGCCATCGGCTCGAAGTTCCAGGACAAGCCTCAGCTCAGTATCATGATGAGTGATGACATGGTGAAAGACCATGGACTGAATGCCGGACAGATGGTTCGCGAGGCGGCAAAGCTCATCCAGGGTGGTGGCGGCGGTCAACCCCACTATGCACAGGCTGGCGGTAAGAATGCCGACGGTCTCAGCGCTGCCGTCGACAAGGTCATCGAACTGGCGAAACTCTAAAATACCCCTTAGCCAAGGAACTATAGGTGTTTGGGATATCCCTTCTGGGGTATCCCAATATTTGTTATGGGGGGGACACTCCAATATCATACAAAATTTCCGATAGTCGTATTACCATAAAGAATTATCTAATTTGAAATTATGACTATCAAATAAATATCTGTGAACTTTGATTTAGAGAACTTTAAGTCATACAAACAGCATTGCTAACTATAGTATGTTGCACGGTTTGAATACTATAATTATCTTTGCAACGGCTTAAAACAACAAACCAAATGCAGCAACATCATCCCATCTTAGAACTTTTCGGACATAACGTTCAAAAGTTTCGCACTGAGCAAAATAATAGATTATAACCAACAGAAATTTTAGCGAATGAGCTAAGCATCAGTGTATACTATGTTAAATCAGCCTAAATATTAAGTTTTAAGTTTAATATCTAGATGAATTTTTCTACCTTTGTATTTAATAATAAAATTTCACATCGATGGTCAGTAGCACTATTTTCGAGAAGGTAAAACATACCTATGTTTCAAATGATATTTGTATGGGAGAACTTATGGCAGAAATGACCATTGGCAATTATAGTTTGGAAGATATCTTTGATACTATAATAGCCCTAAAAGAATGGGCTGATGGTGATAAATTTTATCGACTTATAGGCACTAATGATTTTTCAGTAGATAATTTGGAACAAATAGTAATATAAAACTGAAGCAACAATGATACAATGTCAATTCTTCCCACGCTCCAGAGGGCTGACAAATGAAATGCGTCAGATAGTTGATTGCTTTCATGCAGTTAATGATAAGATTTCCTCTGACAACAACGATTTAGTGAGTAATGATGTACTTGCATTATTAAGACCATATTTTGAGGAAATAGGTTTTGATGTCGAGACAGGAAAATCTAAAGATGAAAAGATTGATGTCCCTGTTCTTTTTGGTGTCGATAACAGAATCGATAAATCATTTTATGCTGACGCATTAAGCCAAGACGGAAGAATCGTTATAGAGGTGGAGGCAGGACAAGCCACAGAGAATCATCGCTTCTTGAAAGATATTTTTGAAGCAAGCATGATGTTTGATGTGGAATATCTTGTACTTGCCGTAAGGAACAAGTATAGGACTCATAATGATTTCGAAAGGGTGTTCACGTTTCTTGAGACCCTTTATATCTCCAATCGTCTTCACCTGCCATTGAAAGGAATCTTACTCATTGGTTATTGATTTTGCGAATTTGTATCTATGAAATACATCGTTAATTGTACAAAAATATATAATGGGGAAATGCATGTTGAAGCATCATCTCAAGAAGAGGCTGTTGCTAAAGTACAAGAGCGATTGCAGAAAGACAGAGACTCATGTGACTGGAATTTTGGCGAAGTGACTGCTGATTTTGCAGAATTAGATAAGTATTGAGATTGATTTCCTGTCTGGGAATGGCTAATAGAATAACAGAGCTAGTAAAACGAGGGTGAGACTGCCTGATTTATTTTGTCGTTCAATCATTTGGTCAGATAAGAAAAAAAAATTATCTTTGCAAAAATATTAATAAACCTATAAACTTATGTACGACAAAGAACGCGGGCTTTACATTGCCCATTGCGCCAATGGGGCGCTTTCGATTCAAGGTAAGATGGCGAACCGCCATGGACTCATCGCCGGTGCCACAGGTACTGGTAAGACTGTCTCCCTGCAGGTGATGGCAGAAACCTTCTGTCAGGCAGGTGTTCCCTGTTTCATGGCAGATATGAAGGGCGACCTCAGCGGTATCTCACAGGTAGGTAAGATGAGTGGATTCATCGAGAAACGTCTCCCGGAGTTCGGTGTTGAGAACCCGGAGTTCCAGGCATGTCCCGTCCGCTTCTATGACGTATTCGGCGAACAGGGTCATCCCATGCGTGCCACCATATCGCAGATGGGACCGCTGTTGCTCTCCCGCATCCTGCAGCTGAACGAGACGCAAGCCGGTATTCTCAATATTCTGTTCCGCGTAGCCGATGAGCAAGGATTACTGCTTGACGACCTCAAGGACCTGCGCTCGATGCTCAACTGGATGGGAGACCATGCGAAGGAGATTACCTTGAAATACGGCAATGTGACCACCACGAGTATCGGTGCCATCCAGCGTTCGATATTACAGTTGGAGAACCAAGGAGCGGACAAGTTCTTCGGACTGCCCTCCTTCGACATCCAGGACCTGCTGGCAGTAGAGGGCGGCAAGGGTGTGATGAGCGTGCTGGCTGCTGACAAGTTGATGATGCAGCCCAAGCTCTACTCCACCTTCCTGCTGTGGCTGCTCTCTGAGTTATACACCACCCTCCCGGAGGTGGGCGACCTGCCCCAGCCGAAACTCGTGTTCTTCTTCGACGAGGCACACATGCTATTCACCGACACCTCGAAGGCATTGCTCGACAAGATAGAGCAGGTCATCCGTCTGGTACGCTCGAAGGGAGTGGGTATCTATTTCATCACACAGAGTCCTGCCGATATCCCAGAGAACATCCTCGGACAGCTGGGTAACCGTGTGCAGCATGCCCTCCGTGCCTATACCCCGAAGGACCAGAAAGCGGTGAAGACGGCTGCTGACACATTCCGTGCCAACCCTGCCTTCAAGACCGACGAGGCTATCATGAACCTGGAGACGGGTGAGGCTCTCGTCAGCTTCCTGGACGAGAAAGGTGCTCCCACGATGGTGGAGCGTGCGAAGATACTCTTCCCGCTCTCGCAGATCGGTGCCATCACAGAAGGACAGCGCATGGACATCATGAAGCAGAGTCGTATCTATGGGAAATACGACAACCCCGTAGACCGTCAGAGTGCTTTCGAGGTATTGCTGGCGCAAGCTGAGCAGGCAGCTCTTGCCGAGACAGAAGAGACAGAAGCCGCTGAGGTGGAGAAGCAAAAGGAAGAGAAGAAGAAACCCGGTATCATGAGTAAGGTATGGAAAGCGGTGCTCACCGCCATCACCTCTACCCTCGCCACCATCCTCGGCACCTATGTCAGCGACAAGATAACGGGTAAGAAGACGAAGTCAAGGACATCGGCGACAGGCAGAGTGGTCAAGAATGCCACGAGTGCTGCCACCCGTTCCGTGACGAGGGAGCTCACCCGTGACATCCTCGGTAACCTGATTAAATAAAGTACAAAAGAAAAGCGGTTGAGATGTCAACCGCTTTCTTTTGTTATCTCAGTGTCCGTATCAGGAACTCGCTGACATAGTCTGTCGTGCGATAGATGTTCTGTGAGAAGCCGTGATCGAAATACTCCTGCAACACATACTCACTGCCCTTCCACAACTGGTGGAAACGCTCGCCATAAGTATAAGGTACCACACGGTCACCATTACCATGAATGATCAAGGCAGGTCCCTGATATTTTGCCGCTGTCTCATAGATGGGCAGTGAGAAAGCAGTCTGTATATATTTGCGCCCCAAGCGCTGGTTTCCCCATAGCTCCACATACTCCGGTGGGTCGAGCGGGTTATACATCTTTCCGAAGGTAGAGCCACGGATGGCATCGTCACGCAACACGGCGGCAGGTGCCATCAGTGCCACGGCAGCGATATCTGGTGCCAGTTCTCCTGCTGTCATAGCAGCGACCACGCCACCCTGTGAGTGACCTACCAAAGCGACCTTAGAGACATAACGCAGGTCACGGACATACGCAACGACCTTCTTGGCATCTTCTATCTCATTGGGTACCGTCATATTCTCAAACTTACCCTCGCTCTCCCCATGAGCGTTGAAGTCGAAACGGACAGAGGCAATGCCATGCTTCTGTAGGGAGTCGGTGATAAGCTCAAAGAGCGGACCGTCCTTCGTTCCCCCGAAACCATGACAGAACACGACCATCGGACATTGCTCTCCCTGTTTCAGGACGGGTTTCTGGATGACAGCCTGCAGTTTTCCATGGTCACCGTCTATCGTCACACGCTCCCTGACAGGCTGGTACCCTGTAGGACGCAACTCCTTCAGGTATTTGTCGACCTTATAGGTCAGCACGGTCGACAGAGCCACCTTGCCGTCCTTGCCGATGACCACCATGGAGGGAATCCATTTCACCCCATATGCCTTAGCGATATCCGTCTCCTTGAATTTCTTCAGTTCGCTGACCTGCGTATAGGTGATACCATACTGCTCACAGGCTTTCTTCCATGCGGCGACATCAGTATCCATCGAGACACCGACGAACTCCACACCCTGCGGTGCATACTCCTTATACATCCGTACCACCTCAGGAGCATCCTTTCGGCAGTCGGGACACCATGATGCCCAGAAGTCAAGGACCACCGTCTTGCCCTTCAACTGCGAGAGCTTAAACGTCTTGCCATCGATGGTCTTCATCTTAAAGTCGGGAGCCACCGTCCCAGCCTTTACCAATTCAGTAGCATACTTAGCGTCGAAGTCTGGCTCTGGTCCAAACTGCGCCTTGACAATAGTGGCACACAGCAACAATGCCACACATAAGAATCGTCTCACGTTCTTCATAATCATATATATTTTCTGCAAATATACAAAGAATCAAAGAAATGTATCGCAATGCCCAAAGTTTTTTACATCTTTTTCACTTTCGGTTTTGATCACCACCCCAGGGGTGACAATTTCTGCTAAATACCACAATCGTGGTATGCGGAATGCCCCATTTGTGCTATTTCGGGTATGAGGATTTCGCCGTACCTTTGCAGTGTGATTCGTTCACACTGCGAAATCAGGCTGCGCCTCAGCATAGAGCAAGCTCTCTGCGTTCGACTTGCACTGACTTTGCACTCGTGATAAAGAAGACTAAGTATTAACATTAAAAAATAAAAGATTATGAGCAACAAGAAACTACACTTCGAGACTTTACAACTGCATGTAGGACAAGAACAGCCCGACCCCGCAACTGATGCACGTGCCGTACCCATCTACCAGACAACCTCCTACGTGTTCCGTAACTCACAGCATGCCGCCGACCGTTTCGGACTGCGTGATGCCGGCAACATCTACGGTCGTCTGACCAACTCTACACAGGGTGTGTTCGAGGATCGTGTGGCAGCATTAGAAGGTGGCGTGGCAGGTCTTGCCGTCGCCAGCGGCGCCGCTGCAGTGACCTACGCCCTACAGAACATCGCAGGGACCGGTGACCATATCGTTGCCGCCGACAACCTCTATGGAGGCTCTTTCAACCTCATTACCCACACCTTAGCCAACCTAGGTATCTCCAACACCATCGTGAAGGTGAACGACCTCGCCGCACTGGAGGCTGCCATCCAGCCCAACACCAAGGCGGTGTATGCGGAGACCTTCGGTAACCCCAACTCCGACGTGACGAACATCGAGGCTGTTGCCGAGGTGGCCCACAAGCACCACATCCCCCTGATTATCGACAACACGTTCGGTACCCCCTACCTTATCCGCCCTATCGAGCACGGTGCAGATGTTGTGGTACACTCCGCTACAAAGTTTATTGGCGGACACGGCTCCTCACTCGGTGGTGTCATCGTGGACGGAGGTACCTTCGACTGGAAGGCGAATGCTGACAAATTCCCCACACTGGCAAAACCAGACCCCTCCTACCATGGTGCCGTCTTCGCTGACGTGGCAGGTGCCGCCGCCTTCGTGACCCGCATCCGTGCCGTCATCCTACGCGACACCGGTGCCACCATCTCTCCCTTCAATGCGTTTATACTATTACAAGGACTGGAGACGCTGAGCCTGCGTGTAGAGCGTCACGTGGAGAATGCCCTGAAGGTGGTAGATTTCCTGAAGAACCATCCGAAGGTAGCTAAAGTCAACCATCCGTCACTGCCCGACCATGAGGATCACGCCCTCTACCAGAAATACTTCCCGAAAGGTGGTGGCAGCATCTTCACTTTCGAGATTAAGGGCGGTGAGAAAGAGGCTTGGAAATTTATTGACTCTCTGGAGATATTCTCCCTGCTTGCCAATGTTGCTGACGTGAAGAGTCTGGTGATACATCCGTACACTACCACTCACTCGCAAATGACCCCAGAAGAGCTGGAGCAGCAGCATATTACGCCATCAACTATCCGTCTCAGTATTGGCACGGAGCATATCGACGACATCATTGATGACCTCCAGCAAGCGTTTGAGAAGATTTGAAGGATTGAAGAACTGAAGTTTAAGCATTGAAATATTATGACAAAGATTGCAAAACAACTGACTGAGCTTATTGGGAGAACCCCCTTGCTCGAACTGAACAACTACTCTGCATCGAAAGGACTGCAGAGCCCCATCATCGCCAAAGTGGAGTTTTTCAACCCCGGCGGTAGTGTGAAAGACCGTATTGCCCTCGCCATGATAGAGGACGCGGAGCAGAAGGGACTGCTGAAACCCGGTGCCACGATTATCGAGCCGACCAGTGGCAACACCGGTGTGGGACTCGCCCTCGTCTCCGCCGTCAAGGGTTACAAACTCATCCTGACGATGCCCGAGACGATGAGCGTGGAGCGTCGCAACCTCGTCAAGGCATACGGTGCAGAGGTACGACTGACCAGTGGCAAGGACGGTATGGCAGGTGCCATCCGTGCCGCCGAGGAACTGCGTGACAGTATTCCTGGCTCCATCATCCTGCAGCAGTTTGAGAACCCAGCCAACCCCGCCAAGCACTATGCCACCACGGGACCTGAGATTTGGAAGGACACCGATGGTAAGATTGACATCTTCGTAGCAGGTGTCGGAACAGGCGGTACCATTTCCGGTATCGGTAAATACCTGAAAGAACAGAATCCCAATATCAAGATCATCGCCGTGGAGCCAGCCTCCTCCGCCGTCCTGAACGGAAAGCCAAGCGGTCCACACAAGATACAAGGCATCGGTGCCGGTTTCGTACCCAAGACCTATGACGCCAGTGTGATTGACGAGGTATTGGACATCGACAACGACGATGCCATCCGCACTGGACGTGAGCTCGCTCAGAAGGACGGGCTGCTGGTAGGAATCTCCTCCGGTGCCGCCGCCTATGGTGCCACTCTCATTGCCCAGCGCCCGGAGAATGCCGGCAAGACCATTGTAGCATTATTGCCTGACACGGGTGAGCGTTACCTGTCGACTGTGCTCTACGCTTTTGACGAATATCCCCTTTGATACCTCTTTTCCTTCCACTGCCAGCCACGGATGCATGACATTCGTGGCTGTTTTTATAAAAACAGACAAAAAAATTTGGAATAATGGCTGAAATAACCTATCTTTGTGGGCAGATAGAATAATAAGCCTACAACAATGAGCCTTCAAAATCTATATAACACATCTTACCGACTACTGACACTTGCCATCACAGCCCTTATACCTGTCATGGCACAAGCACAGGAGTTCCATTTTGAAAAAGCATTTGACGCAACCCATCTGCTTACCTATCTCATAGCAGGGATGTTCATCTCTATTTTCGTCCTTTTGTTTTACAACCGGCTCTACGCATTCAAAGAGCAAGAGGGGGATAATGAGCTAAAGAGCCAGAATGCACGCTTAGGACTTGTCATGCAGGCTGGCAGGCTCCAGCTGTGGATATACAATACGGACACGCGGCATTACAGGTTCATTACGGAAAATGGAGACTACTCCCGAGAATACAACCCCGTGGAGTTTGCCCGTTTCTTTCATTATGATGACTTCGAGAATTTGCGTACCGCCATCTTTGACGTTTGCGAGGGGAGAAGACTGACAGCCACCGTGAATCTTCGCAGCAGCGAGGATGACGGGAAAAAATTGAGTTATTATGAAACACACATTTCGATTGCCAAGAAAGATTTTCGCGGAAATATCCATCAGATATTAGGAGTGCAACATGATATCACTGACGAGCAAGTAAAAAAAGACAGCACCAGTGAGATTCTCATGCGCTACCATACCGTCTTCAACTCCTCTTTGATTGACATGTTCTATTTTGACAAAGAGGGTGTGTTGAAAGAGATTAACGAAACGGCATGTAACTCTTTAAAAGTACATGACAAAAAGGAGTTGTTACAGCATAGAGTAGCCTATGATGAGAATCCCCTGTTCAACCACATCGACTACCGCCAGTCAAGGCATACTGTGACCTCTGGCTTCGTGGACTTCGCCAAATACAAAGGCGCACGGTTCTTAGACGAGGCGTTTAAGGACAAGAAACTCTATTACGAGGCATCCATCAACACCATTCATGACAAGCATGGGAATCTGGATGGCATCTACATCATCGGGCGCGACATCACCGAAATGGTGGAATCTTTCCACCAACAGCAACAAGGTGCCATCCAATTAAAGAAAGCAACACAACACATCCAGGAATATATTGACAACATTAACTACGCACTTCGCGTCAGCAATGTCCGACTGGTTAATTACTACCCAGAACGCTATACACTAGACATATCCAATATTGTCGGCAAACCACAGATACGCCTCTCTCAATTACGGTGCATCCGCCTTGCCGCACCACAAGACCGAAGGAATGTATCCAGCGTACTGAACCGCATGGATCACCTGACCCGCTACACTATCACCCAGACGATAGCAACAGAGTTTCACGATAAGCAAGGGCGACAAACTTTCCTGATGTTCAACCTCATCCCCATCTTCAACCACCAAGGACAGGTAGAACGCTATTTTGGCATGTGCCGGGAACAAACAGACATCGTAGAGACCGAGCGCCGGCTTGCCATTGAAACCAAGAAAGCACAAGAGGCAGAGATGTTGAAAGAATCGTTCCTCACGAACATGAGTTATGAGATAAGGACTCCGCTGACAGCTGTCCTTGGATTCGCAGAACTCTTCGAGCAAGAGCATGACGAGAGTGATGAGCCTGTATTTGTCGAAGAGATTAAAAAGAGCACCAATTCACTGCTCCAGCTGATCAATGACATTCTGTTCCTTTCACGTCTGGATGCCGATATGGTGGAGTTCAAACACGACGAATTTGACTTTGCAGAATATTTTGACGCCTACTGCCAGATGGGTTGGAGCAGTGTCCGTCCGAATGTGAAGACATACATAGAGAATCCTTATGAGCACCTGGTATTTGAAGGTGATATTGAGCAATTAGGAAAGGCTATCAACATGCTTTGCCAGAATGCGGCTTTCTACACGAAGGAAGGAAGTGTCCGAGCCAAGTATGAGTATCGAAGAGGAGAGTTAGTTATCAGCATCGAAGACACAGGTGTCGGTATTGATGCAGACAATCTGCCACACGCCATGGAGCGTTTCAATCGCAACAAGGATGAGGAGCTCTGTGGAACAGGTCTGAACCTGCCTATCATTGAAGCTATAATCCAGAAGATGGGAGGATCCATTGAACTACAGTCGGAGATTAACAAAGGTACGACAGTATGGATTTTCCTCCCCTCCCAAGCAAAGACAGTGGTGAAGAAGAGTGAAATAATCATTAACGAATAGAACGAGCATGAACACTATATATATGACTACTCTGCTACAAGCGGAACCCTCTCTGTTGATTCCGGTGACGATATCGATACTGACAGGATTTTTACTGGCTGGAGTTATCTTAATCAACAGAATGATCTTGCGCAGGATACGCCGCATGTCACAGATGACCAGCGACAAGCATGCCATCATGCAACAAGCACTGAAAATCAGTTCGAGCAATGTGGTATACTATGACATTTCCAAACGCTATGTCACACAACTTTATGGTCACATGATGCCTGATGAAGGATTAACAGCAGAAGAGTGGCAGCAACACGTACATCCTGACGATGTCGAAATGGCTCTTCACTATATCAGAGAAATTATCAATGGCGAGGAGAAATCACAGGAATTCCATTACCGCTGGAACTTTGAATATAATGGCGGAGAACCTCGATGGGGATATATGCACAATGTCAGTGTGGGAGAGTACTTGCCAGGTATCAAGCGCCCAGTAGGAGTCATTAGTACGTTAGTGGACGAGACGACCATCCTGGAGCAGCAGGAAAAAGAGATAGAACTCACAGAGAAATACAAATTGATTTTCGAACAGTCCATCATCGGTCTGTCGTTCTATAGTCCTGACGGATGGTTGTTGGATGCCAATAAAGTGATGCGAGACATCTGCCATTTCGACAATGAGGACAGCGATGCCTTCTTCTCGAACACCAACCTTTTCGATACGAATCCTTTCCGGGATTGTATTGACAAATACAATGTTGAGGATTTCTGGGCATGTTCACGCAGTGACATCCCTGAACGGGACATGCACGTCTATTTGGAAATACGACTTCACCCTATCCGGAATGAAGAAGGCAAACTAATTTATATCGCCTTGGCGGTACGTGATGTCACAGAAGAGCGTGAGATGTATCTCCAATCGAAGCTCAATGACATCCAGATACAAAAAGCAAACGAAGAGATTCAGCGCTACGAGATGGAGCTTCAGTATATGATGGAAGGTTGTGACATGCGTGCCTGGCGAATGACTTATGAAGAGGGGACCGTCCAGTTCCTGAAAGGACTTAGCGGTATTGAGCGGGAGATTCCTTTCGAGGAATATGTCAAACACTTCATTGACGACGAGGAAGAACTGAGAGAGAAGTTCAGTCATCCTGAGAAATACTTCACCCAGCCAATGACCGTCCTTCGCAAGATGCGCCCTATCTTCCACGAGACCGAGGATGTGCAGTGGAACCAGATCAACAGTGTGCCTATCTATGACGAGAAAGGCGACCTGGTCGGCGGCTTCGGACTGATCCGTAACATGACGAAGTTCATCCAAGCACAGGAGAGACTTAAGATGGAGACACAGCGTGCCAATGAGTCGGGACGACTGAAGAGTGTCTTCCTTGCCAATATGACCCATGAGATCCGTACCCCACTGAATGCCATCGTAGGTTTTTCTGATCTGCTGCAGATGATGACTACTACGGAAGAGAAGCGTGAACTCATTCATGTCATCCATAACAACTGTGATATGTTACTCCGACTCATCAATGACATCATGGCGATCTCCGCAATGGATGCCAATGGTCTCACCATGAATCCAATAGACACAGACTTTGCCGAAGCTTTCAACGAGATGTGTCAGACATTGGCACAAAGGGTGGAGAATCCGAACGTACAATTTATCAAAGAGAATCCTTATCAGACACTGCAGACACATCTGGATGTTGGACGAATGACGCAGGTGATGACGAACTTCGTTACCAATGCCGTCAAATATACTCAGAACGGACATATCAAAGTAGGATACCGTCTGCAAGACAGTGGCATATATATGTATTGCGAGGATACGGGCACAGGTATTCCCAAGGAGCAATGCGCTAAAGTGTTCGAACGATTCGTCAAGTTGAATGACTATGTTCAGGGAACAGGATTGGGACTATCTATTTGTAAGGCGATTGCTGAGCGTTGCAACGGCAAGATCGGAGTAGACAGTGAAGTAGGACAAGGCTCCACTTTCTGGATATGGATACCTTGTGTCATTAATCAAATAGAAGCTATCGGTGAGTAAAGATGATTAACAGAACCTATGCCATTATACTAACAGTCGTGATGCTGTGGTGTACGAATATCATTGTACAGGCAGCCTCACAAGATGAGAACATCAGAGTGTACACGAAGGAGAATCCCTTGGTATATGAGGATGTGTTCGACTTGTGGCCCTACTCTTTCCTCAATGAGAACGGTGAGCCCGACGGCTATAATGTAGAGTTGGTCCATATGATGCTCAAGGAACTGGATATTCCCTATGTCATCAGGATGAAGCCCAAACAGGAATGTTTCCAGGACCTGAGAGACGGGAAGTCTGACTTGATGTTCGGGCTGGCGGCGGGATTCAATGACGGGTTCGGACGATACAGTAGCAATATCATCACCCTGTTCACGCAAAGTGTGGCAACACCCATCAACAAGCCCATTAAGATCAAAACTTTCCGTGACTTAGGAGAATACCAGGTCACCGTATGGGAAGGCAGTATCTGTCACCACCTGATGAAGGACTACGGGTGGGAAGACAAGGCAATGCCGACGAAGTACATGCGGGACGCTATCGAGAAACTGAGTCTGACAGAAGACGGACAGATCGTGTGGAACACACTCTCCCTGCAATGGTTAGTGAAGAAATACAAGATTGACAACATACAGATCACACCCGTTGACATGCCACACGGGGAATACAAGTTCATGTCGAACAACCCCCATCTGCTCGCCCGTCTGGACAGTATCTATACCGTACTCAATTCTGCCAATAAGTTCACTGAGATACAGAATAAATGGTTCTATCCTGAGCGCAGCGAGAAGAAGATTGCCCCATGGGTATGGTATGTCACTTCCGTCGCCGCCATCATCATCCTACTTTTTCTGGTATATGCCATCAACTACCGGACGAAGGAGCACCGGATTACCAAGCTCAACAATAAGAACAACCAGCGTCTGGCACTCATTCTGGAAGCAAGCAATGTACGTATGTGGACTTATGACATCAGCACCAAACTCTTTACGTGGCGTAACGAGAAAGGACAGGCTTCCTTTACCTATACGGTCGAAGAGTTTGCCCAGCGCTACCATGCCGGTGACTTCGAGCGCTTGCGCGAAGCCGTCCATAAACTGACGAACAGCAAGGGACTCACCGCAGAGGAAGAGGAAATCAATCTATACCTCAAGGCGAAGGACGTAGAAGACGGTGACAAGCAGGAGCATGAGTTCATGATCTCCTTATCTGTCCTGCAACGTGACAAGGAAGGACGACCACTCGTCATCCTCGGTACTAAGAAAGACATCACCCAAGAACAGATTCAGAAAAGACTGGATGAGGAACGCACCATGCGGTATTGGGCAATTTTCAACACCTCGCTGGTGGGTATCATGTATTTCAACAGGGAGGGTATCCTGACCAACATCAACGAAAAGGCTTGCCAGACCTATGAGTGTGACCGTCAGGAACTGATAGACGAGAGAATATCCTATCACGACATGTTCGATATCGAGTTGCCCATGGAGGAATTAGACGGTTTCTATTTCACACAGGTTATCGACATCGACAAAATAGCAGAGAAAGAGAGGAAACTGAAAGCCTGCAAGCGGAAAGGAAGACTCCTGCATGAGGTACATCTGATGACTGTTTATGAGGAAGACGGTCAACTGATGGGTATGTTTGCCGTCGGAAGAGATATGACAGACCGTATGAATGCCACCAACCAGCAACAAGAGCAGGCTAACCGCACCAGAAAGATTGTCAAGGACCTGACGGAGCATATCAACAATATGAACTATGTCCTCCAGTCGGGTGGTATCCACATGGTCACCTACTCTCCCAAGTCTCATACGCTGATTATCTATAGTGGCATCAATAAGGTACAATATGAGATTACACAGACACGCTGCATGACATTGGTGGACGACAAATACAGGAGAAAAGCGATGCATCTCCTGAACAACATGGACAACCGGATATCCAAGCACATTGACACGGATATCCTGACCAGTATACATGTCTCGGGCAAGAAACTGATGCATCTGCACTTCAATCTCGTACCTACCTTTGACACCAACGGTAAAGTGGAAGACTACTTCGGACTATGTCGCGACGTGACAGAGCAGATGTATAATGAACAGCAGCTGGAACAGAAGACCCTCAAGGCACAAGAGGTGGAGAATACCAAGAACAGTTTCCTGAAGAATATGAGCCATGAGATCCGCACGCCACTGAATGCCGTCGTCGGTTTCGCAGAGCTTTTTGAGACAGAACACACGCCTGAGGACGAGGAGATTTTCGTTCAGGAGATCCTGGACAACTCCGACTACCTGCTGCGACTGATCAACGACATCCTTTTCCTCTCACGACTGGATGCACATATGATTAAGATACAACATCAACCATGCGACTTCGCCATGATTTTTGATGGCAACTGCCAACAGGGGTGGGAGCGTTACAAGCGTGAAGGAGTAAACTATATCGTGGATAGTCCATACCAGCAACTGGTTGTGGACATCGACGCTACCAATCTCGGACATGTCATCGAGCAAGTTGCGGCAAATGCAGCGCAATATACCCTTAGTGGAACAGTACGAGCACGTTATGACTATATCGGCCGCCGACTGATGATCTCCATTGAGGATACAGGACAAGGAATCAGTGAGGACATTCAGAAACGTATCTTTGAACGGTTTGCCGCAGGTTCCAACAAAGGAAGCGGACTGGGGCTCCCTATCTGCAAGGAACTGGTAGAGCAGATGGGAGGCACTCTGGAGATCAACTCCGAGGAAGGTCTGGGCACCACTGTATGGATCATGATACCATGTCAGGCAACTGTTATAAAACGAAAGAAGTTTATCTAATATGAGACACATACGCTATACAAGATACATCATCATGGCGATGACCCTCATCCTCTGTCTGCCAGCATGGGCACAGCCAAGGGTATACGATGAGCGGCACCCTGTCATCATTGCCGGTGACTGGGATAAGCCTCCTTATGAATACCAGAATGACAAGGGAGAGCCTGCCGGTTCAAACATAGACGTGATGAGAGCTATCATGAAACAACTGGGACTCCCGTGTAAATTCGTGCTCAAAGAATGGGGTAATGCCATCAAGGCGTTTGAACGGGGAGAGGCTGATCTGATTTTCGCCAATACCAGCAGATACCGTAAGGCACCTTATCACAGCACCCGCAACGTCATCAACTACAACCGTATCCGTGCCTTGATGATTGGTGACAGCGTTCCCTCACTCTCCATACAACAGTTAGTGAAGGAAGGAGTCGTCCTCAAGCCCTCCGATTTCACGCTGGCTTATTTCCTTGCCAAGGACTCGTCCTACATCAACCACATCGACTTCCAGTCACCTAAAGTAGCACTTCTGGGACTGCACGACAAAGACTATAAGTATTTTGTATGGGGAGAGGAACCCTTGAAATGGAAAATCAGGGAGTTCAATATGGAGAACGAGGGCTTCATCCTCAATGATGTGAATATTCCTGTCAGTCAGGTTCATATCATCGGACGCGACGAAGACCTCATCAATGACATCGATGATGTCTACTCCCGCCTCAAACAGAGCGGTGAGGTGGAAGACATCAAACAAAGATGGCTGCACCCCGAGAAAGTGAGCGGTCTGCCAGACATTTCCCTAACGGCATATATCATTCTTGGAATCATCTTATTGACACTGTTCTGCTATCTGCTCAACCGACTGGCACAGTCACATGTCAAGAGAGCGTCACGCCATTCCAGAGAACTGAATGAGATGATGCTGAAGGCTCTTCACATGGGACGTTTCTATGTGATGCAATACGACATCGCCCATCAGCATTTCACAAACCATTACGGCTCTTTCCTCCCAAAGAACGGTATGTCCTTAAAGGATTTCGTCGATCATATCCATCCTACGGAACAGCAAGAATTCATGAAGAAGATGGACCAGATGATAAAGGGACTGGAACAAAAGACCGCTATTGAGAAACGATGGAACATCGGAACACCTGAGCATCCCCAATGGCTCAACTTCAAAGGACACTCCATGGTGGAGTATGATGACTATGGACACCCTGTCTACATCATCAATACCATCAACGACATCACCAAGGACGTGAAGGGAGCAAAGAATGCCCGTGAGATGATCAGGAGGTACGAGCGGCTCACCAATATCCCGCAGCTCTCCATGTCGTTCTATAACAAGAAAGGAGAGCTGATTGCCGTCAATGAATCCATGAAAGAACTTTGTGAGTTCGACAAACCAGAGAACGAGCGTTTCTTCCGGTTGTCGAATATGTTTGAGATACCTATCCTCCGTGATGTCTACTCACGGGAAAACAAGGAGGAGAGTTCTGGCTGCCACCAGATGGAGAAGCCCAACAGCACAAAGGGTACATATATAGAATATGACATCCGACCACTGCAGGATGAGCATGGTGAGATATTCAACTATATCATCTCTGCCATTGACGTGACAGAGGCACGCGACCGTGACTTGGATATGCACAAGATGAACAGGGAGATCCAGGAAGCCGTCAAGCAGACCAACCATCTGGAGTTACAGTTGCAGTATATCCTTGAGAACACGAATATGTATGTGTTCCAGATTGATTTCCAGCAACGCCTGATATCCTATACCCGACAGTTAAGCACCCCAGAATATGTCAAGACCTTTGAGGAGTATTACGACTGCGTTTTCGAAGCAGAGAAGGAGCAAGCAGTCAAAGGGTTAGAGGACAAAGAGGTGTGGAGGAAACAGATGTCCTTCGACCGTCATTTCAAGAAACCGCTGGTAGGTGAAGGTGATGCTGACCACTGGTATAATATCTCCAGCATACCCATCTTGGATGAACAAGGACAAATCAAGGGCGCATTCGGTATTCTGCGCGACATCACCCAGCAACTGGAAGCCCAGCGTAAACTCAAAGAGGAGACTTTGCGTGCTGAGAGCAGCGGACAACAGAAGAGTATGTTCCTCGCCTCCATGACACATGAGTTACGTACTCCCCTTAACTCCATCGTCGGTTTCTCTGACCTGCTCCGCACCATTGACACTCCCGAGGAACGGAAGGAGTTCATCCATATCATCCGCACCCACTGTGATATCCTGCTACGCCTCATCAACGACATCCTGGAGGCTTCCAATATCTCGGACACGCTGATGCAGATCATCCCGAAGGAGGTAGACTTCGCACAAGCGTTTGACATGATGTGTCAAACGCTGGAACAACGTGTGGACAATCCCAACGTGGCATTCCAGAAGGACAATCCATATCAGAAACTCATCACGGTCTTGGATATGGGGCGTATCCAGCAGATTGTCACCAATCTCGTCACCAACGCTGTGAAATACACTACAGAAGGACATATCCGTGTAGGATACCGGGAGGAAACAAGAGAGAAAGACGGAGAGAAGAGGACTGGTATCTACGTGTATTGCGAGGACACCGGAAGTGGTATCCCAGAGGAGAAAAAGGATGCTGTCTTCGAGCGTTTCGTCAAACTCAATGAGTTCGTTCAGGGCACGGGTCTCGGACTTTCTATCTGCAAGAATATTGTAGAACGCTGTGAGGGACAGATTGGTGTGAACAGCGAGATAGGTAATGGTTCCACCTTCTGGTTCTGGATTCCGGTAAGTATTTATAACTAATAATGTATATGATGAGAAAAACAATCTTTTCAACGCTATTGCTTTGTCTGTCAACCACTATGGCATGGGCAGAACAAGTCATCATCGAGACACAGCATGTCTCCATGGTACTTGATGTCGTTAAGGGGGCACAACCTCAGTATGTCTATTTCGGTGCCAAACTTAGTGCCAACGAACTCCAGCACCTGCAGAAACCCGAGATGTTCGGACGTATGGACGCATACCCTGCCTATGGGTTGAACACCCCTGCCGAGGCAGCTCTTGCCATGCGCCACTCGGACGGAAACCTCTCCACGGCATTAGTGGCAGAAGGGGTACAACGGAATGGTAACATCACGACGATACAGTTGAAGGATCCTGTCTACCCTATCCTCGTCAACCTGAAATACAGAACCTATCCGAACGAGGATATGATAGAGGCTTGGACAGAGATTGTCAATAACGAGAAGCAGACCGTCACCCTGACGACTTTCGCCTCCGCCATGCTGCCTATCCGTCGTGGCAACGTATGGCTCAGTCATTTCTATGGCTCTTGGGCAAATGAGACACAACTGGTGGAGGAGCCACTGACTCCCGGACAGAAAGTGATTGTCAATAAGGATGGTACCCGCAACTCACACACCGACCATGCCGAGGTGATGTTCTCTCTCGACGGCAAGGGACAGGAGAACAGCGGACAGGTGATCGGTGCCGCATTATGCTATTCGGGTAACTACCGGCTGAAGGTGAATACGGACGATACAGAGTACCACTATTTCTTCGCTGGTATCAATGAGGATAACTCTGAGTATCACCTGAAGAAGGGGGAGACGTTCGTCACTCCTAAGTTGGCGCTGACCTTCTCCCAACAGGGACTCTCGGGTGTTTCCCGTAACTTCCATAAGTGGGGACGTAAGTACATGCTGATGCATGGTGACAAAGAGCGTAAGATACTGCTGAACTCTTGGGAGGGTGTCTATTTCGACATCAACCAGAAGGGCATGGACCAGATGATGGCTGACATCGCCTCGATGGGTGGCGAGCTCTTCGTGATGGACGACGGTTGGTTCGGGGATAAGTATCCCCGCAAGACGGATAACTCCTCACTGGGTGACTGGGTCGTCGACAAGAACAAGTTGCCGGAAGGTATCGAGGGACTTCTCCGTGATGCCAAGAAACACGGTATCAAGTTCGGTATATGGATAGAGCCTGAGATGTCGAACACCACCAGTGAGCTCTATGAGCAGCATCCTGATTGGATCATCAAGGCTCCCAAGCGTGATGCCGTATTAGGACGTGGCGGTACGCAGGTGGTCCTCGACCTTGCCAATCCCAAGGTGCAAGACTTCGTCTTCGGTGTCGTTGACAACCTGATGACGAAATATCCGGAGATTGACTATATCAAATGGGATGCTAACATGCCTATCCTGAACCATGGCTCACAATACCTGACGATGAACGACCAGAGCCACATGTATATCGAGTACCATCGTGGTTTCGAGAAGGTTTGCCAGCGCATCCGTGCCAAGTTCCCCGATGTCACTATTCAGGCATGTGCCTCTGGCGGTGGACGTGCCAACTGGGGTGTACTCCCCTACTTCGACGAGTTCTGGGTCAGCGACAATACCGATGCCCTCCAGCGTATCTATATGCAATGGGGCACCAGTTATTTCTTCCCTGCCATCGCCATGGCAAGTCATATCTCCGCCACCCCCAACCACACCGTGTTCCGCACGACAGCATTGAAATACCGTATCGACGTGGCAATGAGCGGACGACTGGGAATGGAGATACAACCCAAGAACATGACGGATGCCGAGAAGGAACTCTGTCGCAAGGCGATAGCTGAGTACAAGCAGATACGTCCTATCGTGCAGTTTGGTAATATCTACCGACTGGTATCTCCTTACGACAAGAAGGGACTCGCCTCCCTGATGTATGTCACCGACCAGCAGGACAAGGCTGTGTTCTATTGGTGGAAGACGGAGTCGTTCCAGAACGAGCACCTGCCCCGTGTCAGAATGGCAGGACTCGATGCCAACCGTATGTATAAGGTAAAGGAGCTGAACCGCATCGACCTGCAACCGATGAGTGTGGAGGGTAAGTCGTTCAGCGGTGCCTACCTGATGAACCATGGGCTGGACATGCCATACCGCAATGAGCCCGAATGGTCGAAGAAGACCGACTGGTCAAGTCGTGTCCTTCTGCTGGAGGCAGAATAACTTCGAGAAAAAGTGAGCATCGGAAAAAGCGAGAGTCTTCTGGCAAGCATCCGCGAGGGTCGCGAGATGACGCAGGCAGAGAAACTCAGGCTGATCATCAGCCTGAGTATTCCTAGTATATTGGCACAGATATCTGCCACGGTCATGTTCTTCATCGACGCATCGATGGTAGGACATCTGGGTGCCAAGGCGTCTGCCGCCATCGGACTGGTAGAGACGACAGGATGGCTGATGGGAGGACTCGGTTCCGCTGCCAACATGGGATTCTCGGTGCAGGTGGCACATGCCATCGGTGCCAATGACTTCAAACGGGCACGCCGCATCTTACGACAGGCACTGGTCTGTTGCCTGATTTTCAGTCTTGTCATCTCAATAACCGGTATCCTCATCAGTGGTCCACTTCCCTATTGGCTGGGAGGCTCTGAGGAGATAGCCCATGACGCTTCCGTTTATTTCGCCATTATCGGGTTCTGCGGCATCTTCTTCCAGATGAACGGGCTGGGCAGCTCGATGCTGAAATGTTCCGGCGACATGAAGATTCCCTCCATACTGAACATCATGGCTTGTGCACTGGACGTGGTCTTCAACTACTTCTTTATCTATATCGCTGACATGGGAGTGACTGGCGCAGCCATAGGAACAGGACTTGCGGAGTTCGTGACGGCTTCACTGATGCTCTACTTCCTGCTCTGCCGTTCTGACATCCTGCGACTGAAAGGACGCCCTCGCCGCTCTTTCCGTCCACATGCAGATATCGTCAACAATGCTTTCAAGATAGGGGCACCGATGGGACTACAGCACATGCTGATGGGCGGTGCACAGATTGTGAGTACCATCATCGTCGCACCCCTTGGCACCATCGCCATCGCCGCCCACTCCCTTGCCATCACTGTCGAGAGTCTGTGCTACATGCCTGGCTACGGTATCGCTGATGCCGCCACGACACTGGTAGGACAGAGTTTTGGCGCCGGCAAGCGATTGCTCACACAGTCCTTTGCCCGCATGTCCGTAGGACTGGGCATGGTGGTGATGACCATCATGGGTGTCATGATGTGGATATTCGCACCAGAGCTGATGTCTATACTGACCCCTGTGGACGAGATTATCGCCATTGGTGCCCAGTCGTTGCGCATCGAGGCTTTCGCTGAACCGATGTTCGCAGCGTCCATCGTCTGCTATGGTGTCTTCGTGGGTGCCGGCGACACACTGAAGCCGTCTATCATGAACCTCACCAGTATGTGGGCGGTCCGCCTGACCTTTGCCGCCTATCTGGCACCTACCTACGGACTGCCCGGTGTATGGACGGCAATGGCGGTAGAACTCACTTTCCGTGGTACCATCTTCCTTTTGCGCCTGTTCTTTGGCAATTGGGCAAAAGGCATCAAGAACGATTAAACAGGGATAAAAACAAAGCAGCCGGGAGATCACTCTTCCGGCATGCTTACTTTCCTTTTCCTATTAATAACTAAAAACTTGCTTTCTCTACAAAACTAATACCTTACTACTAACCTAAAACTACTAACAAACCAAAAACTTATGTCCTATTCGTTATCCTCAATCTTTTCCTTACTACTAACCTATTGTCTGTTATCCTTAATCTTATTTACCTTTGTGTGTTCCTCTGAATCACGATGCAAAGGTAAGCAGATTTCATCATCCTGCAATGAAATCTTCCTGTTTTGAGCGAAAAAAAGGTTTATTCTTGACTTACATCAACTCTTTGTGTCCGCACACAACAACTGACTACCTACCCAGTTCGTCAGCTCCACAAAGTCCGTAACTGTCAGTTGTTCAGGACGTTTCGTAGCAAAAGGGGCATCATCAGACCCATGGATCAGTTGTCGCAAGGAAACACGCAACATTTTGCGACGTTGGTTGAACACCGTTTTCACTACTCGCTTAAACAAATTCTCGTCGCAATCCAGATGCTGCACCTTGTTACGGGTCATACGGATCACGGCACTCTGCACCTTGGGAGGAGGATTGAAGACCGATGGCTCGACGGTGAAGAGGTACTCCACGTCATACCATGCCTGTATCAGAACAGAGAGGATGCCATACGCCTTCGTACCGGGTTGCGAGGCGATGCGCAGTGCCACCTCCCGTTGTATCATACCCGTACAGCAGGGTATCAGATCACGGTTATCAAGCATCTTGAAAAATATCTGCGACGAGATATCATAAGGGTAATTACCCGTCAGCACAAACTGCTGTCCGTCAAACACCTTCTGCAAGTCCATGCGAAGAAAGTCCTCACCTAAGATATTCTCCCGCAACCGAGGAAAACGCTCGTTCAGGTACGCCACACTCTCCCTGTCAATCTCCACCACCTTGAAAGGACGGTCTTTCTCCACCAGATACTGGGTCATTACACCCATACCTGGTCCCACTTCCAATACAGGGATGTCACTATATGGCTCATCCACCGTATCAGCGATACGCTTGGCTATCGACAGGTCAGTCAGAAAATGCTGACCCAGATTTTTCTTCGGTCGTACTTGCTTCATTGGTGCAAAGGTACGATTAAGTGAGAAGAAAACCAAAAAAATTTTGAGTTTTCTCGAACGTGAGTACCTTCGACCAAAGGTCAAAGGTACGATTAAGTGACGACATCTACATCAGCAGAAGGTGCCGTTTGCTTTTGACATCCGTAACGACAACCTTTGTAAAGGATGCCTCCTTTCATTGTAAATCAAATTGAATTACAAAGTAAATCAAATTGAATTACTGAGTAAATCAAATTGAATTACCGAGTAAATCAAATTGATTTGCAGTGTAAACTAAGGTAGATTGCAATTCTACATGATATAGTTTTCATTGACGAAGCCCATAGCTTCATCCTTTGAAGCCCGTACCTTCGACCCTCGGCGCCTAAAGCTTCGACCCATGGAGCCTAAGGCTCCGTAAGGAGGACTTTATCCGTTTTTATACGTATTTTAAGGTCAAAAACACCAATCCTTGTCACCCTTGTCACCTCGTTGTCACACGTAACATACTGATTTTCAATAAGTGTTGCAAGGCGGCAACGGTTGCAAGGGTAAAAAACTTTATGTATGCGCGCGTGTGCGCAAGGGAATCTGAGTTTAAAGTCATTAGATTGCACAAAACGACGGAATTGTGCACAAAGCGGTCGTTTTTGTGCATTTTGTTTGGCTGTGTGCGGAAAAAACCTTACCTTTGCAGCCGATTTTGAAATTTCAATATTATACATTATTAATATAATAATATGGCTTTAAAGATTGTTGTGCTGGCGAAGCAAGTGCCAGACACCCGTAATGTGGGTAAGGATGCAATGACTGCCGAAGGAACGGTAAACCGTGCTGCCCTACCCGCTATCTTCAATCCCGAAGATTTGAATGCCTTGGAGCAGGCTCTCCGTTTGAAGGAGCAGAATCCAGGCTCTACAGTAGGAATCCTCACGATGGGTCCTCCACGTGCTGGTGAGATTATTCGTCAAGGACTGTATCGTGGTGCCGATACGGGTTGGTTGCTGACCGACCGTCTGTTCGCCGGTGCCGATACGCTTGCCACCTCTTACGCACTTGCCACTGCCATCAAGAAGATTGGTGACGTAGACATCGTGATTGGCGGTCGTCAGGCTATCGACGGTGATACCGCACAGGTAGGTCCGCAGGTGGCTCAGAAGTTAGGACTGAATCAGGTGACATACGCTGAGGAGGTGCTCAGTGTGAAGGATGGTAAAGCTACCATCAAGCGTGTCATCGACGGTGGTGTGGAGACCGTAGAGGCTCCCCTGCCCGTAGTAATCACCGTCAACGGAAGTGCTGCTCCCTGTCGCCCACAAAACGCCAAGCTGGTGATGAAGTACAAGCGTGCCACCTGTCCGATGGAGCGTCCTGCCGAAGGTACCGCTTACGACTATCTCTACGAGGAGCGTCCTTATCTGACGCTCAACCAGTGGAGTGTGGCTGATGTGGATGGCGATGCTAACCAGTGCGGTCTGAGTGGCTCACCCACGAAGGTGAAGGCCATCAAGAACATCGTGTTCCAGGCAAAGGAGTCGAAGACCTTAACGGCTTCAGATGCTGATATCGAGGGAATGATCAAAGAATTGTTGGACGAGAAAATCATTGGTTAATATAGGATTATGAACAACGTATTTGTATATTGCGAGATAGAAGGTACTCAGGTACAGGAAGTATCTCAGGAGCTGCTGACCAAAGGTCGCAAACTCGCCAATGAACTGAAAGTAGAGCTCCATGCCGTTGTTGCCGGTACAGGTATCAAGGGTAAGGTAGAGGACCAGATACTGCCCTACGGTGTCGACAAGCTGTTTGTCTTCGACGGCGAGGGACTGTTCCCCTATACCTCAGCTCCCCACACCGACATCCTCGTCAACCTCTTCAAGGAGGAGCAGCCACAGATCTGTCTGATGGGTGCTACGGTGATTGGTCGTGACCTCGGTCCCCGTGTCAGTTCCTCACTGACCTCCGGTCTGACCGCCGACTGCACAGAGTTGGAGATTGGTCCGTATGAAGACAAGAAAGCCGGTAAGGTTTATGAGAACCTGCTCTACCAGATTCGTCCTGCCTTCGGTGGTAACATCGTGGCAACAATCGTGAATCCTGAACACCGTCCACAGATGGCTACCGTCCGCTCCGGTGTGATGCAGAAGGCTATCTACGAGGGTAAAGCTAAGAATGATGTCGTATATCCTGAGGTTTCCAAATATGTGGATATGGCTGTTGCCGGCGTGGTAAAAGTACTCGACCACCACGTGGAGGCTGCCAAGCACAACCTGAAGGGTGCGCCCATCGTCGTTGCCGGTGGTTACGGTATGGGTTCGAAGGAGAACTTCGACATGCTGTTCCAATTGGCTAAGGTGCTGCATGGTGAGGTAGGTGGTTCTCGTGCCGCTGTCGATGCCGGCTGGCTCGACCACGACCGTCAGATTGGTCAGACGGGTATCACCGTTCATCCGAAGGTGTATATTGCCTGTGGTATCTCTGGACAGATTCAGCACATCGCCGGTATGCAGGACTCTGGTATCATCATCAGCGTCAACAGCGATCCCGATGCTCCTATCAACAAGATTGCTGACTATGTGATTGTTGGTACTGTGGAAGAGGTTGTTCCGAAACTCATTAAGTATTACAAGCAAAATTCGAAATAACATGGCAAACTATTATAGCGATCATCCTGAGATCGGGTTCTACTTGAACCATCCCCTTATGGCTCGTATCGTTGAGCTGAAAGAAAAGGGTTTCGCTGATGCGAAAGAATATGACTATGCTCCCGTTG
>Ga0256405_10001423_pt1 | contig 65289 bp, 63 predicted proteins | sample RumenRJG_02DNA_FD_189096 | JGI IMG/M metagenome (GOLD analysis project Ga0256405, IMG submission 189096) | Bovine rumen microbial communities from Lethbridge, Alberta, Canada - RJG_02 | ecosystem: Host-associated > Mammals > Digestive system > Stomach > Rumen | place: Canada: Alberta... | reverse complement strand
AGCTGTATTCGATATCCGTAAATGTTTCCTGTTTCTTCATCACCATACACCACCATTGCTTTGATAGTGTTATTATCCCACATCCGGAGCCTTTATGGTAGTGCGGATTAAATCAGAGGTTCCATAATGCTCTTTTCATCCCGTTTCCCTCCTGAATTTAATTTTTATCTGCCCATTCCCAAAAATCCTCAAAATATTGTTTTTCTGTGTCTGTCCATGTACGGGGGTCTTCACCAATCCAATTTTCAAAATCCTTTCCTGCTCGTTCATAGTCGCTTTCCATTCCACTGCCAATCATTGCAAGTACGATGATGACAATGAAAACGATAATTCCGGTCAGACAACCGGAGCCGGGGGTTTTTTTGTTGTCCATACTTTATCCCTCTCTTTTGGCTTTAAGCCATAATTTATGTGAATACTATATCATAAAAGTCACAAAATGTAAACGTATTGTAGTGTATTAAAACTACAATAAATGGGATAGTATAATTACAGGGTGATAGATATGGAAAACAAATTTGTAGTGCGTCCACGCAAACCCGCCTTTGGAAAGAGTACAGTTGTATCGGCCAGATTGCCGGACGACATGATAGAAGATTTGGATAAGGTGGTAAAACAGACAGGCCGAACAAGAAATGAATTGATACAGATGTGTATTGATTATGCTTTGAAGAATCTTGAAATATCAGAGCAATGATAAATCCCCCAGATAAACCAAAGGGCTAATCTGGGGGATTTACTATTATTTCTTCAAGTTCATCAAGGGGCTTGATTGACAGGCCAGCTTGACTATCTCATCATCCTTCAAAGATTGTAGATAGGTCTTTGTAATGTTCACAGAACAATGTCCCATAAGGCGGCTAAGAGAATAAACATCAAGCCCATTTCTAAGATTGGCTTGGGCAAAGTAGTGTCTTGCCGTGTGGGGGCTACAACGGATTTCAGGCCGCACTTTTGCAATCTCATTGGCTTGCTTAAAGATGAACTCCATAGCTTCCTTGGTCATGGGTCTTGCCGTTCTGGACAGCAGATAGTTTTGATACTTGACCACTTTGTTTTTGAAGTACAGGGCTTTGATACGCTCATACCGCAACATGATTTTCTGAACATAGGGGCTGATTGCTACATTCCTTTCCTTATTCCCTTTGCCGTGAATCAGGATTGTGTTGTCATGTATATCACAGTTTAGAATGTCGCATATCTCCGTGTTTCTAACGCCAGTATCAAAGGCAAGGGCTAAGATTAGTTTGTTCCTTACTTGCAGATAAGAAGAATAATCAAAGGCATCAAGTAGCCGTTGCACTTCGTCATCCGTAAAGGTATCAATCAATACCTTGCCCTCTTTCTGCCAAGGAACTTTAGTGGAGGGGTTGCGGTCAACCAATTCTTCATTGTAGCAATACTTGAAGAAAGCACGAATACATTTCAAAATGCCATTGATGTAGGTGGGCTTGTGTTTGGTCTTGGTCAAGTAAAGTACATACTGCTTGATGTGGGCTTGCTTGACTTCTTCAATGTCCTCAATCTGATATTCGTTTTGCAGATATTCGGCAAATTGAAGGTTGTTGTTGACATACCCTTTGATGGTCTTAGGGGTCAATCTACGCAATTCACATTCAACTTTGAACTCGTGGACGCAATCAGTAATCAACATAAAGAAACACCCTTTCTGCTTGCATACACAAGTCAAAAAGGGTGTTTTTAGAAACTGCACAATTCAAGCGAAAAAGTCAAATGTATGTCATAACTCGTAACTTAGGGTTTGACAATTTTGAACTTTTTCAGAATGATTATAGGCGTTTCTTGCGATATTCGCTTGATTTAGTTACTTTCAGCCATTCTCCCAGTTATGCCAGACGTTCTGGACATCGTCATTGTCCTCCAGCATATCAATGAGCTTCTGCATATTCTTCAGGTCGCCCTCATCCGTGAGGGTGATGTAGTTCTGGGGCACCATGGCGATGTCGGCGGAGAGGAAGGTGTAGCCCTTGTCTTCCAGCGCCTTGACCACAGTGTTGAAGTCATCGGGCTCGCAGCGGACTTCCATCACCATGCCGTCAGCTTCGAAGTCGGCAGCACCGGCCTCCAGCGCGTCCATCATCACGGTATCCTCGTCCAGCTCCTGATCCTCATTGTCAATGACGATCACGCCCTTCCGGTCAAAGCTCCAGGACACGCAGCCCTGCGCGCCTAGATTGCCGTTGCACTTATCAAAGGCGTGACGAACCTCGGGAGCGGTACGCTGACGGTTGTCGGTCAGCGCGTCCACGATGACGGCCACACCGCCGGGACCGTAGCCCTCATAGGTGACAGCCTCAAAGTTCTCGGTGTTTCCGGCACCCAGCGCCTTATCAATGGTGCGCTTGATGTTGTCATTGGGCATGTTGACGGCCTTGGCCTTGGCGATCACGGTAGCCAGGCGGGAGTTGTTGGCAGGGTCGCCGGAGCCGCCGCCTTCCTTGACGGCAACAATGATCTCCTTGGCGATCTTGGTGAATGCGGCGGAACGCTTGGCGTCAGCAGCGCCCTTGGTCTTTTGAATGTTATGCCATTTAGAATGTCCGGACATAGTAGTTATTCTCCTTCAACAAAATATTGGATGACTTCCTTGTGAGAAGTCGATTTTATGATTATAAGCTGGGGAAATTCCTTCTCCAGATAGGCGACGATTTTCGCGCAGGCCGGGTCCTCCGTGGGGAAATGCCCCGCGTCGATGAGGTTGATGCCCTTGGGAGCGGCGTCTAAAAACTGGTGATACGTCAGATCTGATGTTACAAAGGTGTCGCAGCCCGCCGCGATCACCGCGTCGATCTCGTCGCCGCAGGCACCGCCGCCCACAGCTATATATTTTACCGGCCGGTCCCCGGCATAGCGGACGCCGTTTGCGTGTAATGCCTCACATACCGCAGTTGCAAAGTCAGATAGCTTTACAGGGTTTCGCAGCCGTCCCACACGGCAGAGGCCGGTCTCATCCCCCGGCATAGGCCCAGGGTCCTCGATTCGCAGCGCCTCGGCCAGTGCGTCATTGACGCCGCCGGGGGCAATATCCAGATTTGTGTGCATGGAAATCACGGAAATATCCGCTTTCACCAATCTCCGCAGCAGACGGCCCAGATATCGGTCGGGCCGCAGGGTCTGCATCTCCGCCTGATGCCAGCGGACGTTCATCAGCGGATGGTGGGACACGATGAGCTGGCAGCCCAGCTTTTCCGCTTCGGAGACCACATTCTCCGTCACGTCCAGCGCCACCAGCACCCGCTGGACCTCCTGATCGGGGCTGCCTTCCAGATGCCCCACGTTGTCCCAATCGAACGCAAGGTCCTTGGGGGCCAGTTGGAATAACGCCTGTTCAATTTGCGCGACGGTTGGCATGGCGCCACTCCTCTCTTGCCCGTAATAACGCGGTCAAAATCTCCCGCAGTTCCTCCGTCCGCGCTTGCAGCCGGGTGGAGCGCTTCGCTCCCGCCAGCGCCGTCTGTGTGCGGACGATTTTTTCAACGATATATCGATCCGCCAGCGGATCGTGGGCCAGCCCTACGCCGCCCCAGACCTGGCTGAGGGACAGTTCCATCTTCCCCGCCTTGGCCTCCATCACGGTGTACAGGGTACCCCGGTCGCGGATCAGCGCTTCCCGTGTGATGGCAAAACCATTTTCCGCCAGGTATTGCCGCACCATTTCCTCATGGGACTGAGGCTGCAGCAGCAGCGTGTGCTGCCCATCCGCCGTCCACGGTGCGGCCTTCAGGATCGAGAGGATCGTCTCCCCTCCCATCCCCGCAATGGTGACGGTGTCCACCTCAGAGGGGCGGATCCCGGCAAGGCCATTGCAGAGTCGGTATTCAATGTTGTCCGTACCGTAGAGCGATCCGGTCACCTTGGCCCGCTCCAACGGGCCGGGCCGCAGATCGCTGGCCACTGCTCCCTGGATCTTTCCCTGAAGCCGCAGCCACGTGGGGAGATAGCCGTGATCGGTGCCAACATCGGCCAGATACGCGCCCTCAGGCACCCACCCGGCGATCAGCCGCAGCCGGGGCGGCAATTCCAGCGCCCGCATGGTCTCTCCCCTTTCCGGTGGTTTTGTCCGTTCGTTCCAGGCATGGTTCAGGACGCATACGGTATCCCGTATGCGTCCTGTCATGTGGCGCAATTACTGAGCCTTGTTGGCTTCCTCGTTCACCAGAGCCAGCAGCTTGTCCACGTCGATGCCGTGGACCATGCAGGCCTCCTCCACGGTCTCACCGCGGGAAGAGGGGCAGCCCAGGCAATGCATACCGATGGACAGAAAAATGGGCGCAGTCTGAGGTGCAACGTCCAGAATATCACCGATGATGGTGTCCTTCGTAATATTGATCATTGGAATGATCCTCCTGTTTTGAAAAATGAGCAGTAGTATTATACTCAATTTTTTCTGTGATTTCAATAGATAATCGAAGAAAAGCCGTATAAACCGGGAAAATCATTTGGAAATTTTGCAAAAATCAGCGATCAGCGCAGGAACATGGCATCGCCGAAGCTGAAAAAGCGGTATTTTTCCCGGACGGCTTCCTCATAAGCGGCCAGAACATGCTCCCGTCCGGCAAAGGCGGACACCAGCATGATGAGGGTGCTCTCCGGCAGGTGGAAGTTGGTCACTAGGCCGTCCATCACCTTGAAGCGGTAGCCGGGGTAGATATAGATGTTGGTCCAGCCGGCCTTGGCCTCCATATGGCCGTCCTCCGCCGCCCAGGATTCCAGCGTCCGGCAGGAGGTGGTGCCCACGCAGATGCAGCGCCCGCCGTTGGCTTTGGTACGGTTGATGAGGTCCGCCGTCTCCTGTGAGATCACGCAGTATTCACTGTGCATCTCGTGGTCGGTGATCTCGTCCTCCTTCACGGGGCGGAAGGTGCCAAGACCCACATGGAGCGTCACATAGCCGATGTTCACGCCCTTGGCCTTGATCTGCTCCAGCAGCTCCGGGGTGAAGTGCAATCCCGCCGTGGGGGCCGCCGCGCTGCCCAATACCTTGGAGTACACCGTCTGATACCGCTCCTGATCCTGAAGCTCCTCCTTGATGTAGGGCGGCAGGGGCATTTTACCCAGATGCTCCAAAATCTCCAGGAAAATTCCCTCGTAATCAAAGCGCACCAGACGGTTGCCGTCCGGCAAGACCTTTGTGACCTCTGCCGTCAGCTCGCCGTTGCCGAAGGAGAGCTTGGCCCCCTCCCGCATATGCCGCCCTGGGCGCACCAGACACTCCCAGGTTTTCTCACCCCGGTCGATGAGCAGCAGCACCTCGCAGGCACCGCCTCCCGGCAGACGCTGCCCCAGCAGACGGGCGGGCAGCACCCGGGAGTCGTTTAAAATCAGGCAGTCGCCGGGGTTCAAAAATTCCGGCAGTTCATAGAAATGGTGGTGTTCCCAGGCGCCGGTGTTCCGGTCCAGAGTCATGAGCCGGGAACCGTCCCGCCGCTCCAGCGGCGTCTGGGCGATCAGTTCCTCCGGGAGCTGGTAGTTAAAATCGCTTGTTTTCATGTTCAACCTCACTTGATGGTAATATCTGTATAGTAGAATTCCAGAATTTCGTCATAGGTATACCCCAGCTCCGCCATGGCCTTGGCACCGTACTGGCTCATGCCGAGATTGTGGCCGCTGCCGCTGCCGGTGATGGTAAAGGTGCCGTCCTTGGAAAACGCAGGCGTTTGGCCTTCGCCTACCGTAGATGTTCCGGAGGCAGACAGCACCGATGCGCTGCCGTCCAGTCTGACGGTCTTTCCGCCGCCGCTGAGGACGCTGATCCCTTCCAAGGAGCGGATCACCGTATTGCTGTCGTTGATATAAATGCCGCCGGAGGCTGCGCCGGCTCCGTTGATGGTAAAACGCTGGCTCTTGACGGATTTATTATAGGTGCTGGAATAGAAGATCGTACGGCAGGTCTCCCCTTTTACCGTCACGCTGTCCCGGCTGCCCTCAAAGGTCACCTTGCTGACGTTGCCCATCGGCGTGAACTCCGCCACATAGACGTTTTTCACAGTGCCGATACTGTACCCCTTCTGCTCTAAGATCCACGTCAGCTCATCGGCGGTGTAGGTCACGGTCCAATTGTAATTGGGAATGTTGGTCTTGGCCTCATAGGGGTCCTTCTTCCCCACCAGATAGGGAATGCTGCTCCAGACATTGGCGGCGTCCTCCGTGGCCCCGCCGTTTGACGCGCAGTAGACCACCGTATCCGCAGGCTTGCCGCCGTAATAGATCATCTCGCCCGCCGTGTTGTCCACCGCCGCGTCTGTCATATCGGTTGCCCGGTTGCGGCCGTAGTACACCTGACAGTCGGTGCCGGCGCAAACGTCAAAGCCCAAAGAGGGATGTCGGGTCTTTACGGCGTAGGTCCGGGCGCAGACCGCCTGGGCTTCCAGAGCCGCCAGCGGCCAGTCTTTGTCCATCTCGTAGGGCACGACGCCCTTTACATAGTCTTCAATATCCACCACGTTGATAACCGTCAAAGTGCCGTCGGCGTTGCAGCGGTACTCAAAGCCGCCGGGGTACTTATAGCCCTTGCACCAGGTCTCCGTGTGCCGTCCCATGGGGCGGATGCCGAGACAGTAGCCGTTGTCCCGGAATTGGAACAAGACCTCCCCACTGCGGGTCTCCGTCACCGTCACGCCGTTTCCGGAGCCGGAAGCCTGCATGGTGATGGTGGTCTCGTCGGTCTCGTCCAGATAGACGAACTCCCGGTCCTCGTCATAGTAGCCGAACTCGTATCCGGACCCCACGGCGTTTTCCAGATTGGCGGCTTCCAGAGCCGTGTCGCCCCAGCGGATGCCCACCTTCAGGGTGTCATTGACCACGGCGGACGCCGAAACGGCAGTCAGGCTGAACAAAGTGATGATAAACAGAAAGGACAACACACGTTTTTTCATAAAACCTCCCAATGGCGAATACCTTGACGATAGAGGATCTGTCTGCTATTATATAGACAAATGTCCACGGTACAAAAACACATCTCATGGACGTACATATCTTAATTATTATAATACACATTGGCCCCGGATTCAACCGGTATCGACGATTTCCCGGGACCCGAAGGAGGAATCTGCTATGAAACGGTATCAGGTCGGCATCATCGGCGGTACGGGTATGGTGGGCCAGCGGTTTGTGGCCCTGTTGGAAAACCATCCCTGGTTCCAGCTCACCGCCATCGCTGCCAGCGCCAGAAGCGCGGGAAAGTCCTATTGGGAGGCCGTCTGTGACCGCTGGGCTCTGGATATCCCCTGCCCCGAAGCCGCAAAGTCCCTGACGGTGCTGGACGCTGAGGCGGACGCGGTGAAGCTGGCCGGTATGGTGGATTTCTGCTTCTGCGCCGTGGATATGCCGAAGGACGCCATCCGGGCGCTGGAGGAAACCTACGCCAAGCTGGAATGTCCCATCGTTTCCAACAACTCCGCCCACCGCTGGACAGAGGATGTGCCCATGGTGGTGCCGGAGATTAACGCCGAGCATCTGGCGGTCATCGAGGCCCAGCGAAAGCGGCTGGGCACCAAGCGGGGGTTCATTGCCGTCAAGAGCAACTGCTCCCTCCAGAGCTATGTCCCCGCCCTTCATCCCCTGATGAAATACGGTCTGGAACGTGCGCTGGTGTGTACCTATCAGGCCATCTCCGGCGCGGGGAAAACCTTCCAGCGCTGGCCTGAGATGGTGGATAACTGCATCCCTTACATCGGCGGCGAGGAGGAAAAGAGCGAGCAGGAGCCGCTGAAGCTGTGGGGCCGGGTGGAAAACGGCAGGATCGTCAAGGCGGAGGGTCCCGCCATCACCGCCCAGTGCTTCCGGGTAGCCTGTCAGGACGGCCACATGGCCGCAGTGTTCATGAAATTCAAGGACGGCTGTAAGCCCTCCATTGAGCAGATCAAAGCGGATTGGGCCGCATTCCGGGGCCCGGCGCAGGAATTGCAGTTACCCTCCGCCCCCAAGCAATTTCTCCACTATTTTGAGGAACCGGACCGCCCCCAGACCCGTCTGGACCGGATGCTGGAGCGGGGCATGGCGGTGTCTCTGGGCCGTCTGCGGGAGGATACCCAGTATGACTACAAATTTGTCGGGCTGAGCCACAATACCCTTCGTGGGGCCGCCGGGGGTGCTGTTCTGTTGGCAGAGTTGCTGTGCGCAAATGGCTATATTCAGCAGGTGTAAAGGTAAACAACTTAATTGCACAAAAGCGGATGCCAAAGCAGGCATCCGCTTTTTTATGTTGAAAGAGGAGGTATTTTGTTGTGAAGGATATTCTCTTTACAGGTTCTGGTGTGGCCATTGTGACGCCGTTTCACGCCGGGGCGGTGAATTTTCCCGCCTTTGGGCGGCTCATCGACCGGCAGATCGACGGCGGCACCGACGCCATCATCGTCTGCGGTACCACCGGAGAGGCGGCCACCATGACCCAGAAGGAGCGCATGGAGACCATCGCCTATTGCGTGGACCGGGTGGCGGGGCGCGTGCCGGTGATCGCCGGTACCGGCGCCAACGATACTCAGGTAGCCCGGGAAAACGCCCTGGCTGCGGAGCGCCTCGGCGTGGACGGTCTGCTGATCGTCACCCCCTACTACAACAAGGCAACCCAGCAAGGTCTGCTGCGGCACTACAAGGTCATTGCGGATTCCGTGGGCATTCCCATCATCCTCTACAACGTCCCCTCCCGCACCGGGGTCAACATCCAGCCGGAGACCTATGCGGAGCTGGCCCAACACCCCAACATCGCAGGTGTCAAGGAGGCCAGCGGGAATTTCAGCCAAATCCAAAAAACCCGGAACCTCTGCCCTGCCGATTTCTCCATCTGGTCCGGCAATGACGATGAGACCGCCGCCATCTGTATGCTGGGCGGTTCCGGGGTCATTTCCGTGGTGGCCAACGTCCTCCCCTCAGAAATGCACCGGCTGACGGCCCTCTGCCTTGCCAATGACTTCTCCGCGGCGGGCAGACTGCAATTAAAGCTGAAGCCCCTGTGTGACGCGCTGTTCTGCGAGGTGAATCCCATTCCGGTAAAAACCGCCCTGAACCTCATGGGTCTGGAGGCCGGGGAACTGCGGCTCCCTCTCTGCCCCCCCACCGACGCCAGCGTGGAGCGGCTGAAGCTGGCCCTTTCATCGTGGGATCTGCTGCCGGAGCAGACCTCCTGAGCTTCTTTTCCCGGGAAAAGTGCCGCTGTTCTCACGAACAGCGGCACTCAGCGTGTCGAAAAAGTCTTTTCTCCCCGCTGAGCCAGTTTTCAGAACTTTATAAAAGTTCTGAAAACTAAGGATTTCAATGGCGCAGGGAAACAGGCGAAGCGCCGCCGGTGGCGGATCAAGCAAGCCTGTTTCAAGGAAGGCTCCCAATCAGCGAATATGAAGTATCCACTGATTGGCTTGAGCCGACGGTGTATCCCTTCTTGAGTGATCTCCGCACTAAGAGCCGCCTTCGGCGGTTGCGCTCCAGAACGCGCCTGCGGGCGCAGTCCAGCGCACACCCTTTACCCGCAAGGGGTATGCGGCATCCGTAAAGCGGCGCAGCCGCTAACGGCTGCCCTACCTTACCGTTGCGGAAATTTATCTCTTTATTGATAGACTTCAGTGCCGCTGTTCTTGCGAACAGCGGCACTCAGCGTGTCGAAAAATTTTCTCCCCGCTGAGCCAGTTTTCAGAACTTTATAAAAGTTCTGAAAACTAAGGATTTCAATGGCGCAGGACACCCTTCTTGGGTTTCCCGCACACACCCTTCCTTTCCGTTGCGGAGAATCTACCTCTTTATCGACAGCCTCAGTGCCGCTGTTCTCACGAACAGCGGCACTTTTAAAAGAATTTACAGCTTTTTCGTCAGCATCAGGCGGTATAGGCTCTGTGGAAGACCTTCTTGCCCTTCTTGATGACCACGCCGTCACCGGCGAACTGGGCCTGGTCGAAGGTCACATCGATAGACGCCACCTTCTGGTCGTTGACGGCCACGCCGCCCTGCTGGATCAGGCGGCGGGCTTCGCCGTTGGACGCGCACAGGCCGCAGGCCACCAGCAGTTCAATGGCGCCGATCTTACCGTCGGTAAAGCGGGCCTCCGGCAACTGGGTGGAGGGCATATTCTCGCTGCTGCCGCTGCCGCCGAAGAGGGCACGGGCAGCCTCCTGGGCCTTGTCGGCCTCGGCCTCGCCGTGGACCAGCTTGGTCAGTTCGTGGGCCAGGATTTCCTTGGCCTTGTTCAGTTGGCTGCCCTCCCACTTGTCCATAGCGTCGATCTCCTCCAGGGGCAGGAAAGTCAGCATCCGGATGCACTTGAGGACGTCGGCGTCGCCCACATTCCGCCAGTACTGGTAGAAGTCAAAGGGCGTGGTCTTGTTGGGGTCCAGCCACACGGCGCCGCTGGCGGTTTTGCCCATCTTCTTGCCCTCGCTGTTCAGCAGCAGGGTAATGGTCATGGCGTGGGCGTCCTTGCCCAGCTTCCGGCGGATCAGTTCCGTGCCGCCCAGCATGTTGCTCCACTGGTCGTCGCCGCCGAACTGCATGTTGCAGCCCACGGTCTGGAACATGTGGTAGAAGTCGTAGGACTGCATAATCATGTAGTTGAATTCCAGGAAGCTGAGGCCCTTCTCCATCCGCTGCTCATAGCACTTGGCCCGCAGCATGTTGTTCACGGAGAAGCAGGCACCCACCTCCCGCAGCAGCTCGATATAGTTCAGGTTCATCAGCCAGTCGGCATTGTTCAGCATCATAGCCTTGCCCTCGCCAAACTCGATGAACCGCTCCATCTGCCGCTTAAAGCACTCGGCGTTGTGGTCGATGTCCTCCTTGGTCAGCATCTTGCGCATATCGTTGCGGCCGGAGGGGTCGCCGATCATGGTGGTGCCGCCGCCGATGAGGGCGATGGGCTTGTTGCCCGCCATCTGGAGCCGCTTCATCAGGCACAGGGCCATGAAGTGACCCACGTGCAGGCTGTCCGCCGTGCAGTCAAAGCCGATATAGAAGGTGGCCTTGCCGTTGTTCACCAGTTCCCGGATCTGCTCCTCATCGGTGACCTGGGCAATGAGTCCCCGGGCTTTCAGTTCTTCGTAAATACCCATATTGTTGTTCTCCTTTTCCATGTTTGATTCGGACAGAGATAAAATAAAGCCCCCTGTCCTTTCGGACAGAGGGCGTAAATACGCGGTACCACCTCTGGTTCGCCGTCTCCTCGCGGAACGCGGCCTCACGCCGTGCCATCACACGGCAGCGCGGTAACGGGCGCACCCGGAGCACGCCTACTGAGCCAAAGGGCCGTTTGGGTGCCAGCTCCACGGTGTAGTTCGGCGGCTGTTCTCTCCCCTTTCCACCATACAGGGGCTCTCTTGGCAGAACCGATCCGCTTACTTCTCCGCATCATCGCTGTAACGGGCTTCATTGTATCGGATTTCCCGGGAAATGTCAACCCATTTATGGGTGCCAGACGCCGAAAATCTTCAAAAAGCGAATATCCTGATACGAATAGGTACTGAGGGGCCGGTTATCCGCATCGTAGCTGTGGGCGGCCACCAGCACGTTTTCCGGCGTCACCGGCCAACCCACCGACACTACCACCGGCGTATGGCGGAAGTTTTCTCCGTCAAAGGAAAGCTGGATCAGGTCGCCGGGGCGCAGATCCCCCAGTTCGCAGGGATGGGCCGCCGGGCCTTCGGTTTTTTCCTCCCGGACGAGGAAGTTATAGAGGTAGGGCACGCCGGTCCACGCCGGGGCCTTCTGGTCCGGGTCGATATAGTACCAGCCGAAGGTGGGCGTGAAGTTCATCACGCCGCTGCCGGCATAAATGCACTGGGAGGCGAAGTTGGTGCAGTCGCCACCTAAATGCTCGTAGTCATAAAAGGCGGGATTCCGGCCGTAGGCCCAGCGGTGGGCGTACAGCACGGCGGCCCGCCGGTCATAGAGCGCGAAACGCATAGACGGACTCCCCTTTCCCGCCAGTCTATGCGGAGAACGGAAAAGCGTGCGTGGAAAACCACGCACGCTTGGCTTGTTTGATTTCCGTTTATTTGATGACCACCTGAGCGGTGCTGTCGGTGATCCGGGTCCAGCAGGGCTCCAGCCACACGCAGTCCGCCGTGCAGTCCTTCAAGCCAAAGGTCTCAAAGTACCGCCCTTCCTCCTTCGCGGCTTTTTCGGCGGCCTCGTAAGCCTCCAACTCCGCGCCGGAGATCTCGCCCAAGATCATGGGCGAATTGGATGCCCCCCGCTGGTTGATGTCATAGGCCGTGCCGTCCTCGTCATAGAAGCAGCTTTTCCAGATCTGGTAATGCATCGTTTTCTCCCAGCGAGACCCGGCGCTGAAGGACACCACCCAGCCGGCATTCCGCTTCTCCGCCCATTCCAGACGGACGCCCTGGGGCGGGTTCTCGATCATGCCCTTTACCAGATCTACCTTCACCCGCTCCTGTCCCTTGTCGATCCAGGAAGCCCCGGTGACATGGAGGGTCAGGTGTTCCCCTGTGGAGAAATAGGGACTGTCCAGCCAGACGGAATCCGTGGAGGGATCGTCCGGGTTTCCGGTGGCGGAAATGCCGTTGACAATGCCGTTGAACCGCTCTCCCCGCTCGTTTTCCAGATAGAAGTTCAACTCCGTCAGCCATGCGGTGTTGGCGGGGTCATAGTCAAAGTTCAGCCGCAGGTGGGTGGGATAGATCTCCGCCTCCGTCAGCGTTACGGATTGGCCGTCCAGCAGGAAGGTCTCTCCTACATCAATGACCGTCCCCTGCTCCGTGTAGGTGGGGTCGAAACGCAGTTCAAAGGTGAAGGTGGCTAAGATCTTCCGCTGCTCCTTCGGGTTATCGGACAGCAGCTCGTCGCCGTAGTCGGCCACATTGGACTGCGCCGGGGGCTTCTGGTTCTCATAGAGATGCTTGTTGTCATAAACGCCGAAGGTCATGGTCAGGCAGTCCGGCACGTCCCGGTCCATGAAGTCGATCCGGAGTTCCATGAGATCGCCGTTTTCAATGCCATAGCTGCTGAAGGAAGAAGCGTATCCCTCCTGTTCCCCCGGCACCGTCAGCGTTGGGTGGTCTAAATCCAGATGGGCGTAATCGTCAGACTGGATGGAGAAGAACACGTCCACCTGCTTCCGGTCTACGATCAGGTACTCCACCCGGGCCGTGATGCCGTTTTGCGATTGGGACAGTCGGAGGGGCTGCACATAGTCATTCTCCACGGCGGCGGACAGGCTGGGAGACCAGCTTACCGCCTTGGCCAGATCCGCCAGAAGGGGAATCCGTCCGCAGGCCCGAGCGAAGGGTGTCGACAGGTTCACCAGCAGCACGAATGCCGCGAAGCAGGCCGCCAGACCGCCCAGGGAGACGCCGAAAAAGTGCCGTTTTCTCTGTAAAGTGTTTTTCCTGTTCAGTGCTTTATTCACCGTGTTATCCAGTTCTTTCGGAACCTGTTCCAGTTCTGCTAACAGGGCGGTGTACTCATCCATGCGGTTCATGCCTGTCCCTCCTCTCCCAGCTCCAATTTCAGCAGGGCCAGCGCCCGTTTCTGACGGGTGGCCGCGGTCCCCTGCGGAATGTTCAGCGCGGCGGCGGTCTCCGCCTGGGTGTACCCGGAGAAAAACCGCAGGATCACTACGCTGCTCAGCTCCTCCGGCAATCGGCGGATGGCTTCCCTCAGCGGCAGATGCTCGTAATCGTCCGGCCCGGCGGTGTCCGGCAGCGCATCCGCCCCGCCGGGATGGAACCGCCTCCGGCGGCGCAGCTCGTCCTGACAGGTGTTGATCAGGATCCGGGTGATCCAGGTCTCAAAAAGCGCCGGTGTTTGCAGCTGCTTCAGCCTCCGCAGCGCCCGGTACACCGTCTCGTCTACCGCCTCAAGTGCGTCGGCCTCACTGCCCAGATAGAGATACGCCGTGCGGTACAGCCGGGTTTTGATGGCTTCTGTCCGGTCGGCAAATTCCTGCTGATCCATAGAGACCGCCTCCTCTCTCTGCTCTCTTTTGTCTATTAGACGGAGATGCGCCCCGTTTTGTTCTCACGAAGCGAAATCTTTTTAGAAAAAACCGGCGGGGCTTCTGCCCTGCCGGTTGTTACGCTTGCGCTTATGCTCTCGGGTGCGCCTTCTGGTAGACGTCCTTGAGCTGATTCTTGATGACGTGGGTGTAGATCTGGGTAGAGGAAATATCCGCGTGGCCCAGCATCTCCTGAATGGCCCGGAGGTCCGCGCCGTTTTCCAGCAGATGCACCGCAAAGGAATGGCGCAGAGTGTGGGGGGTAATGTCCTTCTGGATGCCCGCCTTCTCCTGATAGTGCTTGATGATTTTCCAGAAACCCTGACGGCTCATACGCTCGCCGTTCATGTTCACGAACAGGGCCGTTTCCTCCGTGTCCGCGATCAGCTGGGGCCGGACGCCCTTGATATAATCCTGAAGCGCCTTCACCGCGCCGTGATACAGGGGGATGATCCGCTCCTTTTTGCTGTTGGAGCAGCGGATAAAGCCCGCCGGCAGGTTCAGGTCCCCGATGTCCAGTGCGATCAGCTCGCTGACCCGGATGCCGGTGGCGTACAGCAGCTCCAGCATGGCATGATCCCGGAAGCCCTTGGCGTCCACGCACTCCGGCTGTTCCAGAAACAGCTCCACCTCTTTGGCGGTGAGGATCTCCGGGTATTTCCGCTCCACCTTGGCGGCGGCCACTCCCTGTGCCGGGTTTTTTTTCAGCTCCCCGGCAGCCACCATATAGCTGTAAAAGGACTTGACGGACGCCAGAAACCTGGTGACGGAGGCGGCGGACTTCCCGTGGCTCAGCATCCAGTCCATATAGTCCTGGACTGCCGCGCTGTCCGCCTCCCGCAGGTCTATGTCGCAGTAATTATGTAAATACTCAGCGAATTGGGTCGTATCCCGGAGGTAGGAACTGACGGTGTTCCGGGAGGAATGCTTTTCATCGGACAAATACGCACCAAAACGGGCAATATCATCCATTTCCGTCAACTCCCTTCCTAAAAAAATCGTTCCAGCAGCGCGCGGAGCAGAAACGGCGACAGCCGCAGTTCTATCCACGCGCCCAGGCACAAAATCAAACACACAATACCGAAGCCCAGCCAACAACCACGGCCGCAGGCGGAAAACGCGGCGCCCCGTCTCCCCCGGGACAGTCCACGCAGTGCGGCGGCCCGGCCCATCGCAGGCGCCGCCAGCAGAAAAAAGCAAGGCACCGTGACCAGACAGCGAAAGCCGAAAAAGGCCAGCGCCAGCAGCAGGCCCCGCCCGCCGAAGGAAGCCGTCAGGCACCCCGCCGCATAGGCCGGAAAAAAGCCCGCAGCAGCCGCCAGCAGCGGCAGCAACAGGATTCCCGCAGAGCAGACGCCGCATAGGAACGCCAAAACCGGTCCTTGCAGATAGAGCAGCGTCAGAGAACAAACCACGGAAATTCCAAGGTCCTGACTCTGCGCCAAGGCCAGATAATCCGTCAGGTACGTGGTCAGTTCCCGTTCCACATCCCCGGAGATCCGTCCGGCGCAGACAACACCCGCGCCGATCCCGAGAAAAAAGAAAACCGCCAGCAGCAGGCTGTGCAGCCGGCTGGGGTCTGTCCATCGTTCCGCACGATTCCATTTCAAACCGCATCACCTCACCCCAGCCTATGAAAGTGGGACAAGATTTATGTTGCGGTTGACGTAAAACTTTTCTCATTCAAATATAATTCAAATGGCGCCGTTTCGCAAGGTGTTTCCAGAAAATACCTGTTTTTCGGCGTTTATGCTAAAATATTATGTAAACTGTATTATGTTAACCGCGTAAATCACAGCGCAAAACAGCACCTTTTCTCTCATTTTACGCAAGATGTAGTGCCTATCCCCCGCAGAATCTTCCCATATCTGACCACACCGAAAAAAAGGAGCGCCGCCCCACCGGACGGCGCTTTTTCAGACGGAACGCAGCTTTTTGTGAGATTTCACCAATCGCTTGTTGGACCGCTTCCCCACCTTTCCGCAGAGCAGCGCCGCCAGCAGCCCGCCCAGCAGGATCAGAGCCAGCAGGATCAGCCCCCGGACCGCGATCCCCTCGCCCCAGCCGCCGAAGCAAAGCAAGATCAGAAGCAGGGCGAAGGCCCCCGCATTCAGCAGACTCCCGCCCGGACCCAGCCTCCCCTTCCCTGCCGGAAGTCCCCCGGCGAAGGCCGCGCAGAAGGCCAGCGCCCCCAGCGCCTGCGGGACCCTGTCCTCCCCCACGATCCCCTTCACCGCCAGCAGCGTCACCAGCAGGACACCCAAGCCGTCCACAGCCGCCGTCAGCAGCAGGCACAAAGCGATCTGCTTTCCCGCCGGTTTCTTTTTTCCGGACATCCGATCCCCTCCCCCAAGCATTTCTTCTGCAACAGCTTATGCCATCAGCGGCCATTTTTATGACAGGACGCACACACCATATTTAAAACCGCATCGGTCCGGGTTTCAACCACAGCCACAAAACCGCCTGCGGCCGATCGCAAAGCTCCCCATCGAGGCCACACTCATTTGGTCCCCGGAGCGGTGAAAAAGCACATGCACCCGCATCCGATTTCGGAAGAAAACCGGAACCGGGGACAGGGGTGCGGTCATATATTGGGCTGTAAGGAAAGGAGGCGGAGCCGGGTGTTTCGGGGAGGACGGAACTGCATCATTGGAATATTCGCCATCGCCATGGGGGCAGGCATCCTCATCGCGGCCATTTTTCCAACGGGACTGTTGATGTTCCTGGTGGCAACATTGCTGATCGCCAGCGGCTGTGCCTGCTGGAAGCGGTAGAAAGGAGAGGGGTATGAATATCGTAGTATGGAAGGCGCCCAAGGCCATGCGGGGACTGCTGCGGAAGCTGTTCAGAATCCAGGCATAAGGGGTCCCCGCCGCTCATAAACTGCACTGAAGTACACTGAGCGGAAAGGAAGGATACCCACATGGAACTGGAATTAAAAAAGGAGTGTCTGGATACATACGAACTGGGAGAGCCGCAGACGCTGACGCAGGAGGAGACCGCGGAGACCATCGTTCCGGATTACTGCCCGGACATCGCCCGGATCATTTCGGCGGAGGGAGTGGTCTGCCTCCACGGCGGCACAGAGCAGGACGGCGTCACCGGCACCGTCCGGGTGACGGTCCTCTACACGCCGGAGAATGAGTCCGGCGTCCGGGCACTGGAATTCGCCATGCCCTTTTCGGCGCAGGGGGAAGGGTTGGCCGGGTGCGCCCATGTAGTGGTGGAGACGGAGATCGAGTTGCTGGAAAGCCGGATGCTGAATCCCCGGAAGATCTTCACCCGCTGCAAGCTGGTGACCCATCTGGCCGGCTGCCGGAAGGTATGCCTGACCATCTCCTCCGACGCGGAGACGGACCCGGCGTTGCTGGTGGAAAAGCGGTGCTGCGGGCAGACGGTGTCTTTGCTGCGGCAGGTGGCGGAAAAGGATCTGACCTTTTCGGAGACCATGTACCTGTCGCTGGGCCGGGAGGGTGCGGCGGAGCTGCTCCACTGCCGGGCCAACGGCATCGTGACGGAGACTAAGGCCATTGGCAACAAGCTGATCTTCAAGGGGGTCTTTTTGGTTTCCGCACTGTACCGCACTATCGGCGGGCAGCTGGCCTCCGCCAGCGCGGAGCTGCCCTTTTCACAGATCATGGAGACGGATAGCACAGAGGAAAATACCCAGGTGTCCATGCGCCTGCGGATCACCGGGACGGACATTCAGATCGACGGCTCCGATGACGAGGGCCGCCAACTGTCCGTGACGGTCTACTATCACACCATGGCCTTTCTGCGGGAGACACGGGAGGTCACGCTGCTGACGGACCTCTACTCCACCGCCTACGAGATCCGCTATGAGCCGAGTCAACTGGATCTGTGCAGCCTGTACGAGTCCGTGACCCGGCGGCAGACCGTCCGGGAGGTGCTGGAGATCGGCGTGGCAGCGGAGGCGGTGCTGTCCCTGTGCGCCGACTGCGGGGCGGTGTCCGTCAGCCGGGAGGGAGAAATTACTCAGCTGCGGACGGCGGTGACGGTCCGGGCGCTGTATCTGGACGAGGGAGGCGCCTGTTTGTCGGCAGAGCGCTGCATCGACGTCTGCTGCCCCATGGAGCTGCCAAAGGACTGTACCGTGTCCGCCCGTGCCTTCTGCGGGGAGGAAATTCAGGGAACTTTGGGAGACCGTGGCATCGAGGTCCGATTCCCGGTTGATTTTCAGGTGGAGGTCTGCGGCCGGTGCCGCAAGCTGTGCGTAGCCTCCGCCGTACTGGACGAAAGTACGCCCAAGGACCTGTCCAACGCGCCATCCCTGATTTTGCGCTGCGTGGGGAAGCAGGAATCCGCGTGGGAGGTGGCGAAGCGCTACAACACCACCATCGCGGACATTTTAGCAGCAAATCAGTTGGAGCAGGAATCCGAGATCCCCTGTGAGCGGCTGCTGCTGATTCCGAAAAAGAGGGCGTAAGAAATCGAAGCCAATCCCAAACAGAAGTCCGCAAAAAGTCCGGTACGTGTCTCTTTCAAAAAAGAATCGTGCAGCCCCCTCGTTTTGGCTGCCAACGCAAAAAAGCTTGCTGTCGATTGACAGCAAGCTTTTTTAGTCTCTGTATCGGATCGCAACAGGGCGGCAAGTCAGGTCCTGCGATTCCCGCATGGGCTCAAGAGCACTCCACCGCGACCTTGATCACGTTGTCTCGCCGGTTTCCAAAGAGCTCGTAGGCCTCTTCGATCCTGCTGAGGGGATAGGTGTGGGTGATGAGCGGCTCGGTGTCCAGTTTCCCCTCCGCGATGAGACGCAGCGTTTCCTCGCAGTTGCAGCCGTCCACGCCACCGGTCTTGAAGGTGAGGTTCTTGCCGTACATATCCGGCAGCGGCAGGACCTGGGCCTTGTCATACAGTGCCACCACCGTCACGATGGCGTTGGGTCTCGCGCACTCCCAGGCCAGACGGAAGGTAGATTCCGCGCCGGCCACCTCCAACACCACGTCCGCGCCGCCGTGGTCGCTGTTGGTGCGTACAAAATTCAGGCACTCGTCCGGCGAGACCGTCAGCACCTCCGGATAATGCTTGTTGATGAAGCGGACGCGGCTCTCATCCTTTTCGCAGACAATGATGCGCTTCGGCTGTTTCAGCATCACGCAGAGCAGCGTGCAAATTCCGGTGGGGCCTGCTCCGAGGATCAGCACGGTGTCCTCCGCTGTGATCTCAGAAATACGAGCCGCCCAGAAGCCGGTGGCGAGGACGTCCCCCACCAGCAAAGCCTGCCGGTCGGTGACGCCGTCTGGAATCTTGTTCAGGCCCTGATCGGCGAAGGGTACCCGCACGTATTCCGTCTGGCCGCCGTCAATGCGGCAGCCCAAGGCCCAGCCGCCGTTTTCATCGGTACAGTTGTTTACAAAGCCCTTCTTACAGAAAAAGCACTCACCGCAGAAGGTCTCCACATTCACCGTCACCCGGTCCCCCGGCTTGACATGGGTCACGGCGCTGCCCACCGATTCCACAACGCCCACCATCTCATGTCCCACCGTGATGCCGGGAACGGCCCGGGGAACGCTGCCATGCTTGATGTGCAGATCGCTGGAGCAGATGCTGGCCAGCGTCACCTTCACAATGGCGTCCCGCTCGTGCAGCTGCACCGGCTTCGGCTTTTCCAGCAATGCAAATTTTCCCTTTTCAACGTATGTGTAAGCCTGCATTTCCTGATCCTTCCATTCATTTCAGTTGATTGATATATTTTACCACAGCATACCGTTTTCCGCAAGGAGAAGCAGGCCCGATGAGAACGCAGCGCTCTGATTGCGAGCCGGAGTGTTTCCAACCCTCCATTTTGACGCAGAAAAGCGCCCCGCTTGTGAGACTGGCATATCTCACAAACGGGGCGCAAATATGGGGCGTACTTATTATCGCTTTTCCTGCCATTCCCGCAGAGGTTTCAGTTCCTCGAACAGGCGCAGATAACTCTGATACCGGCTGGGCTGGAGTTTCCCCGCTTCCAGCGCTTCCCGCACGGCGCACCCCTTTTCCTTGGTATGGCTGCAATCCAAAAACTGGCACTCCCCCAAATAGGGAGCGAACTCCCGGAAGGTCTCCGGCAAGCGATGTTTCAGTTCCAGATTCAGTTCCTCCGTTTCAAAGGAGGAAAATCCCGGTGAATCCATGATCTCCGCCCCGCAGCTCAGACGGAACAGCTCCACATGGCGGGTGGTATGGCGTCCCCGGCCCAGCGCCGTGCTGATCTCCCCGGTCTTTAGCTGGAACGCCGGGTCCAGCGCGTTCAGGATACTGGATTTCCCTACGCCGGAATTGCCTGTAAAGGCAGATAGCTTACCAGTGATCAAGGGGATCAGTTTCTCCAGACCCTCTCCGGTCTCCGCGCTGATCCGCAGTGTCGGGAACCCGGCGGCGGTATAGATGCGGTACAGCTCCTCTGCCGGGTCCAGATCGCACTTATTCAGCAGCACCACCACCTCGCAGCCCTTCAGGGCAGCGATGGCCGCAATGCGGTCGATGAGAAAGGGGTCTGTTTTGGGGATGGCGGCGGAGCCGATCACGACCAACTGGTCGATATTCGCCACTGCCGGCCGTTCAAAGGCGTTTTTCCGGGGGAGGATAGACTCCACGAACCCCTCGCCGTTTCCCAGCTCCCGGACCGTCACCCGGTCCCCCACCAGAGGGGACAGGCCCTCCTTCCGGAATTTTCCCCGGGCACGGCAGGTCAGCACCTCCGCGCCGGTATCCACATAGTAAAAGCCGCTGAGGGCTTTTTGAATCCGTCCCTCTGCCATCGTATCAACCAAAGCTCCGCTCATAGGATTGCTTCTGATCCAGCACACCGTCAAAGTAGACCTTCACCATTTTCCGGCCCGTGCCGTAAAGGGTGGTGCTCACGGCTCCGTCCGCCTCGTAGACGGTCTCGCTGTACTGGGGATTCGGCTCGTCGCCCACATAGATCTCCACCTTGACAATGTCCTTTCCGTTCTGGGGAATGTCCACCGTGATGGGCAGGGCGCTGCTGGCCAGTCCCGCACTGACCCGGAACTTGATGGTCGTCCACTCCGGCACGGTCTCGCCGCTGGCCGGGCTCTGCCAGACAATGGTGCCGCCGGGCTTGTCGCTGTCCACTACCTCCACATCCGCAGCGTCGCAGGTCAGCTTGTAGCTTTCCAGCTGGGACAGCACACTGTCAATGCTCATTCCCACAAAGGGCAAAACCGTTACCGGTTTGATGTCCGGGCCCTTGCTGAGGATCAGTTTTACGGTATCGCCCTTTTTCAGGATCTCGCCCCGAGCCGGCTCCGTCTTGATGACGTACCCCTCCGTGATCTCCTCGGAGAACTGCTTCAATTCCTCCGGAGCCTCCACGGTCAGTTCCAGATTGTATTCCTTGTTCAGCTTTTCCAACAGGATACGGGCGTCCTGCTCGGATTTGTTTTCCAGATCCGGCACCTCGCCGGTCTCCTCACCGGCGCTGACCCACACCTGGATCACCAGCTGGCTGCCCTTCCGGGTCTCCCCCTTCTTGGGGTCCTGCCGGAGGATGTGGCCCTCCGGCACGTCGGCGCTGAACTCAGAACCGGCCTTCTGGATCTCAAAAACACCTTCGATCCGGGGATCGTTCTCCGCTTCCTCGATGGTCATGTTATACAGATCCGGCACCTGATACTGGTCCACCACCGCCGGAGCAAAGGAGCCGAGGATGGTCTTGAACAGCACGATCACCACGGCTACCGCCGCCACCGTCACGGCACCCACCAGCACGCCCCGCTTGCCGCTACCGGCGCGGCGGGGCTCCTCGTCCTCGTCCCGTTCCCGGCGGGGATAATTCCGCTCCGGCTGATGGACGGGGATGGTCACCGTATGGCTGGGCATGGTGCGGATGGTCCGGGTAGGCTCGTCATTCTCCTCCGGGCGCAGGTCCGAAAGGTCGAATTTCATCTCCACCTCCGGATTCTTCCGGAATGCCTCCAGATCCGCGATCATGGCGTCCGCCGACTGATAGCGGTGCTCCAGATCCGGGGCCATGGCCTTCATGCAGATCAGTTCCAACTGCTCGGGAATATCGGGATTGATCTCCCGCGGAGCCAGCGGGATAGAGCTGAGGTGCTGGATGGCCACGGAAACGGCGGACTCTCCTTCAAAGGGCAGCCGCCCGGTGAGCATCTCGTAAAGCACCACGCCGGAGGAATAAATATCGCTGCGGGCGTCCGGCCGGTCGCCCCGTGCCTGCTCCGGAGAAATATAGTGGACGGAGCCAAGGGCTTCCTGTGTCAGGGTCTGGGCGGAATCCGCCAGACAGGCGATGCCGAAATCGGCCACCTTCACGCTGCCGTCCCGCAGGACCATGATGTTCTGCGGCTTGATATCCCGGTGGATGATGCCACGGCTGTGGGCGTGGCTGAGACCCCGCATGATCTGGGTGATGAAGTGCAGAGACTCCCGCCAGTTCAGCTGGCCCCGCTTTTCCATATACTGCTTGAGGGTGATGCCGTCGATCAGCTCCATGACGATATATTCCATATCGCCGCCCCGGGACACATCGTACACCGATACGATGTTGGGGTGAGACAGCTGGGCAACAGCCTGCGACTCCGCGTTGAACCGGCGGCGGAACTCCTCGTTCTGCGCCAGATCGCTTTTCAGAATTTTGATCGCCACCAGACGGTTGAGGCGATGGCACTTTGCCTTGTAGACGATCGCCATGCCGCCTGTGCCGATGCGCTCCAGAATCTCATAGCGGTTGTCCAGCATTTTTCCAATGTATTGATCCATACGTCTCCCCCCTTCTTACAGCTTCTGCATCAGGACTGCCGTCACGTTGTCCGGCGCGCCCTGACTTTTGGAAATATGCAGCAGCCGGTCCAGACAGGTGTCCAGATCGCCGCCGTGGACGATCTCAAAGAGCATTTCCTGATCGGTGACGGTGTTCACCAGTCCGTCGGTACACAGCAGGATAAAGTCCCCCTGCTCCATAGGGCGGATATACCCGTCGCAGGCGGCGTTGGTATCCCGGCCCAGAGCACGGGTGATGAGGTTCCGCCCCGGATGGCGGCGGGCCTCATCAGCGGTGATGTCGCCGTGGTCCACCATGGTCTCCACCAGAGAGTGATCCTTGGTGATGCGGGTGATCCCCGCCTCCGTGATGTAATAGGCCCGGCTGTCGCCCACATTGGTGATCACCGCGCCGTTCTCATAGGCCACAGCGGCAACCAGAGTGGTACCCATATTGGCAAGCGCCGCCTCCGCCTCTGCCCGCTCCGCCACGGCCCGGTTGGCCATGGCCACCGCGTAGGCAGAAGCCTCCCGGAGCTGCTCCGGGGTCATATCCGGTTTCAGGGCCTTCTCCATCTCCGCCGCGTAAGTCTCCGACGCCAGCGTACTGGCAAGCCGGCCGCCGGCGGCACCGCCCATACCATCGCACACCACACAGATGTCACCGTTCCGGGCGATCCGGTAAGTATCCTGATTTTCCTTTCGCACAAGGCCAGTATCCGTAACGGCCCAGGTTTTTATCATGATTCAGCCGCTCCTTTTTTCCGTTCTTCCATTTCCTTCCGCCGCAGCTGGCCGCAGGAGGCGTCAATATCCCCGCCGAGACTCCGCCGCACCGTGGCGGTCAGACCGTGAGACTCCAAGCGCTTCTGAAACGCCGCTACCCGGCGGGAGGGTTTCAGCGGACTCTCCGCCACATCGTTCAGCGGGATCAGGTTCACATGCCCCGGCATCCCCTTCAGCTTTTTGGCGATGAGATCCGCCTGCCAGTCGTGGTCATTGACACCGTCGATCATGGCGTATTCAAAGGAGATCCGCCGCCCGGTCTTTTTGAAGTACCGGTGGCAGGCGTCAAACAGCTTTTCCACGTCATAGGCCCGGTTCACCGGCATGATTTTGGATCGTGTCTCACTGTCCGGCGCGTGGAGGGAAACCGACAGCGTCAGCTGTAATTCCAGGTCCGACAGCCGGTCGATCCCGGGGATCACGCCGCAGGTGGACAGAGAGATGTGCCGCATACCGATGTTCAGCCCGTCCGGATGGTTCACCAGCTCCAGAAACCGCAGCACGTTGTCCAGATTGTCCAGCGGCTCGCCGATGCCCATCAAAACGATATTGGAAATGGGCAGTCCGGAGTCCTTCTGGGCGAAAATCACCTGGTCCAGGATTTCAGACGGTGTTAAGTCTCTTACCTTGCCGGCGATTGTAGATGCACAGAAAGCGCACCCCATCCGGCAGCCCACCTGTGAGGAAACACAGACGGTGTTTCCGTGGTGGTACTGCATGACCACCGTCTCGATACAGTTGCCGTCCAGCAGCTGCCACAGGTACTTCACGGTGCCGTCCAGCTTGGAGACCTGTTTACGGGCCACGGAGGGCGCTGTGATATAGCACTGCTCCTTCAGCTTCTCCCGGAGAGGCTTGGAGAGGTTGCTCATCTCGTCAAAAGAGGTGACGCCCTTATGGAGCCAGGTAAAGACCTGCTTGCCCCGGAAGGCAGGCTCCCCCATCTCTTTCAGGGTAGCCGTCATCTCTTCCAGGGTCTGGGATTTCAAATCGATCATAAATTCCTCGTTATGTCCGCTTCATGCGGCAGATGTAAAAGCCGTCGGTGCCGTGGCTCTGGGGCCAGAGGGTCAGCTGGCCCTCCGTCTCCCCCACCGGTGCCGGCAGGGTGAAGCCGTCCCGGCAGAAATCGCTGTGCTCCGTCAGGAAGGCGTCCGTCACCTGCTCGTTTTCCTCCGGCAGAATGGTGCAGGTGGAATACACCAGCACGCCGCCGGGGGCCACATACCGGGCGGCGTTGTCCAGCAGCGCCGTCTGGATCACCGGCAGGGTGAACAGATCGTCTGCTTTTTTGTAGCGGACGTCCGGCTTCTTCCGGATGATGCCCAGACCGGAGCAGGGAGCATCCACCAGCACCGTGTCAAACCGCTCCGCCCATTCCGGGCGGAACACCCGGCCGTCTCCGGCGGAGGTGGTAATAGAGGTCAGGTCCAGCCGGGCCGCGCCCTCCTGAATTCGTTTCAGCTTGTTTTCGTGGAGGTCGCAGGAGACGATCTCCCCCTTGTCCTCCATGGCAAAGGCGGCGCTGAAGGACTTGCCGCCGGGGGCGGCGCAGAGATCCAGCACCTTTTGCCCCGGCTGCACGCCGGCGATCAGGGACACCAGCCGGGCGGCGGGGTCTTGCACCAGCAGTTTACCCTCCCGGAAGGGGGCCAGTGTGGTCAGGTCTCCGGCTCCGGTCAGTTCCAGGCAACCGGGCACCCAAGGGTGGGGCTTCGCGGTCACGCCCCAGCCTTCCAGTTCCTTTATCAGGCTTTCCGCGTTGGTTTTCAGGGGGTTGACCTGTACCGTCAAAGGCGGGGTATCGTTATTCGCCGCCAGAAACGCTTCCGTCTCCTCCCGGCCTAAAATCGACAGCAGCCGCTTCACCAGCCATTTGGGATGACTGTACCGGAAGGAGAGGTATTTTGCCTCGTCCCGCTCCGGGATGGGCGGCAGCGCCGTCTTATTTTGAGCGATCTTGCGGAGCACCGCGTTCACAAGGCCGGATGCCTGCCCTCTGCCGGAGATCTTCGCCAGCTCCACGGAGGTGTTCACCGCCGCGCTGTCCGGCACCCGGTCCAAATATAAGATTTGATATGCACCCAGACGCAGGATCTCCAGCAGCGGCAGCTGAAGATGATCCGGCTTCTGGGAGCAGTACGCGCTGAGGTAGAAATCCAACAACTGCTGGTTCTGGACCACGCCGTAAACCAATCGGCTGCACAGCGCCGCCTCCGGGCCCACCAGACCGTCCCGGCCTAACTGAGCTTTCAGAGCGGCGTCCGCCCAGGCATGGTTATTCCGACAGGACATCAGGACCCGCAGGGCCGTTTCCCGGGCGCCCATCAGTTGTCCCTCCGTCCGCGGTTATTGCGGCCCACAAAGATGAGCACATAGCGCAGCAGCTGCAAGGCGGACATCAGCAGCGCCGCCACATAGGTCAGTGCCGCCGCCTTTAACACCTTCCGTGCGCCGGGAAGCTCATCGTCATACAAAAGCTGTTCGTTTTCCAGCGTCTGCAAGGCCCGGTGGGAGGCGTTGAACTCCACCGGCAGGGTGATGAGCTGGAAAATCGTGGTCAGGGAAAACAGCAGGATACCCACGAAAAACAGAGATTGGCTGTACAGGACCATGCCCACCAGCAGCAGGATGAAAGAAAACTTGGAGCCGATCTGGGTGGCGGGGATAATGGCCGTCCGCAGCCGCACCGGGCCGTAGTTTTCCGCGTACTGCACGGCATGACCGGCCTCGTGGGCCGCCACGCCCACCGCCGCGATGGAGGTGGAGTTGTAGACGTTTTCCGACAGGGAAATGCTGTTGTCACGGGGATCGTAGTGATCCGTCAGGTTGCCGGAGCAGGGCCGGATGGCCACGTTGTAGACGCCGTGGGCCCGCAGCACCGCCTCCGCCGCCTGCGCGCCGGTGAGACGCCGCCGGTTGGCAACACCGCTGTACCGCTTGAAGTTTCCGCTGACCTGCGCCTGCGCCCACAGGGACAGCAGGAGCACCGGGATCAGCAAAATGCAGTAGATATTATTCGCTAAAAAATCGCCGTAACCGCCGTAATAACCGTAGTAAGGCATGGCGTTCCTCCAATCAGATATTCATGGGATGGCCCAGCAGATAGGCCACCGCGCTCATGCGTTTGCCGCCCTCCGCCTGAAGCTCCGTGATCCAAAGGCTCTGCCCGTCGCCGCAGGCCACCTCGATGCCCTTCTTTCCGGCGGAAAGCAGCGTACCGGGCGTCTTGTCCGTAGCCGTGCCAACGGCTGTTTTATAAATTTTGAACCGCTGGCCTGCCAGTTCCGCCGTGGCGCAGGGCCAGGGGATCAGTCCCCGCACCTGATTGCGGATGGCCGCCACAGGCTTCGTCCAGTCAATAGGAGACAGCTCACGGGACAGCATGGGCGCAAAGGTGGCCTGTGTGCTGTCCTGCGGGGTCCGGGGGGCCGTCCCCGCTGCCAGCAGAGGAAGGGCCTCCGCCAGTGCCTCCGCGCCGACCTTTGCCAACCGGTCCCACAGAGAGGGCAGATCCTCCTCCGGGTCGATGGGTGTTTTCGCCGTGAGGATCACATCTCCGGCGTCCAGTTCCTCCGCCATATACATGATGGAAACGCCGGTTTCCGCGTCACCGTTGAGCATGGCCCAGTTGATAGGGGCAGAACCCCGGTATTTGGGCAGCAGGGACGCATGGACATTCACGCAGCCAAGGGGCGGCACGTCCAGAATGTCCTTGGGCAGGATGCGGCCGTAGGCCACCACCACGATCAGTTCCGGAGCCAGAGACTTTACCAGCTCCAGGGCCGTACCGTCCCGCAGCTTGGTCGGCTGATACACAGTCAGGCCCTGTGACAAGGCGTACTCCTTCACAGGGGAGAAGGTCACTTTGTTCCGGTTCCGGGGCTTATCCGGCTGGGTGAACACACCGCAGATCTCGTGGCCGTCCTCCACCAGTCGCTTCAGAGACACCGCCGCGAAATCCGGCGTGCCCATAAACAGGATGCGCATTATTCCTCGTCCTCCAGATATTCCTTCAGTTCCTCGTCGGTGAGGAAGTGGTCGATGTGCTCCACGAACAGGTGGCCGTCCAGATGCTCGATCTCATGGCAGAAGGCCCGGGCTGTCAGGCCCTCGGCCTCCGCCTCGAACCAGTCGCCGTCCCGGTCCTGCGCCCGGACCCGCACCCGGTTGGGCCGGGTGACGATGCCCCACTTGCCGGGGACGCTGAGGCAGCCCTCCAGCCCGGTCTGCTCGCCGCTCTGGGCGATGATCTCCGGGTTGATGAGCTCCAAATATTCCTCCGCTTCCTCGTCCAGCACCAGACAGACCCGGCGCAAGATCCCCACCTGGGGTGCCGCCAGTCCCGCGCCGTTGGCGTCTGCCAGCGTCTCCGCCATATCGTCCAGCAGGTCATGCAGCCGCCGGTCAAATTTTGTCACCGGGCGGCAGACCTTTGTCAGACACTCGTCGCCCTGTTCTACGATCTTTCGTAATGCCATGAATGGCACCTCCTTGATTTGATCACGGCGGTCAGTCCGCCGCGTTATGGTCCACAAACAGATTCATGCCCCGGTTGGCGCTGTCTTTGGCGAAGTCTTTTTGCAGCCATGCCAGCATTTCCCGGGTGGCCTTGTCATTCTTTCCCACCAGTGTGCAGCGGTAGCGAAACCGGTTATTCACCTTCACCACCGGCGCGGGGGCGGGGCCTAAGACCTCCGGCTCCCCGGCGGCCAGTTCCGGCCGCCTGCAAAGCTGCCGCAGCGTCTCCCGGACGGACACGGCGGCCCGGAGCACCCGGCCCTCCTCCGTTCCGGAAACGGTGACAGTGAAAAGGTCCGCAAAGGGAGGATACCGCCGCAGACGGCGCATCCGGATCTCGCTTTCGTAAAAAGCGTCATAATCCTGCCGGGCGGCGCACCGGATCACATCGTTCCCCGGCGTGTAGGTCTGGATCACGGCCCGGCCGGTTTTCCCTCCCCGGCCCGCACGGCCTACCACCTGGGTCAGCAGGCTGAAGGTGCGCTCCGCCGCCCGGTAATTGTCCACATACAGGGAAATATCCGCGGAGAGAACGCCCACCAGCGTCACGTTTTCAAAATCCAGTCCCTTCGCCACCATCTGCGTCCCCAGCAGAATGGGGACACGCTCCCGCTCAAAGGTCTGCAGGATCTCCTCATGGCCCCCGGCGGTGGTATCGGCATCCATCCGCAGGATGCCCGCCTCTGGGAACAGCTCCCGCAGCTCCTCCTCCACCTTTTGCGTACCCGCGCCAACATGCTTCATCCAGCCGCCGCATTCCGGGCAGGTGTCCGCCGCCGGTTCGGAGTGTCCGCAGTAGTGGCACATCAGCCGCCCGTTGGCGGAATGATAGGTCATGGCAGTGCTGCACCGGGGACACTGGGGCACATAGCCGCACTCGCCGCACAGCAGCATCCGGCTGCTGCCCCGGCGGTTCAGAAACAGGATACTCTGCTCCCCCGCCGCCAGATTTTTTTCCAGCTCCTGCCGCAGCGGGGTGCTGATCAGGCCCGGGTTGCCGTTCAATATCTCCTGCCGCAGATCCGCGATGAGGACCTCCGGCAAGGCGTTTTCGTTGTAGCGCCGCCGCAGCAGCGCCTTTTGATAGCTTCCCTGTTCCGCCGCCCAAGCGGTCTCCACCGTAGGCGTAGCGGAACCGAACACCAGCGCCGCCTTCTCCCGGACGCAGAGGTATTTGGCGACCTCCCGGGCATCGTACCGGGGTACGTTTTCCGACTGATAGCTTCCCTCCTGCTCCTCGTCCATGATGATGAGGCCCAGATTTTTCAGGGGCGCGAACAGAGCGGAGCGGGTCCCCAGCACCACGTCCACCTCTCCCCGGCGGATGCGCTTCCACTGGTCATAGCGCTCCGTCATTTTCAGGGAGCTGTGGAGCATGGCCACCCGGCTGCCGAAGTAGGAGCTGAATTTCCGCATCATCTGCGGCGTCAGCACGATCTCCGGCACCAGCACCATAGCGGTTTTTCCCAACGCCAGCGTTTCCTGCACCAGACGCAGATAGACCTGCGTCTTACCGCTGCCGGTAACACCGTGCAGCAGCGTGACCGACGGCTTTGCCGCCTGTACCCGGCCTAAAATCTCTTCAAAGGCCCGCTGCTGTTCTTCGTTCAAAACGATCTCCGGCCCCGGCTCCACATCGTCCAAGGACGGCACCCGCAGCTCTTCCTCCTCGGAAAAGGCGATCAGTCCCGCCTTCTCCATGGCCTTCAGCGTCCGGGCGGAGGCCCCGGTATAATAGCTGACCTCCGCTGCCGGGGTCCGTCCCGCCGTGGCTAAGAAGTTCACCACCTCGTACCGCGCCGGGGCGGAGCGGCGCTTTGGCTCCGTCAGGGCGTAGGCGTCCTCCGTGTTGACCGCCAGCTCCACCATCCGGTGGGACTTATCGGCGATCTTGCGCTTGGCATCCGTCTCGCAAGTGAGGATCTCCGCCTTTTTCATGGCCTTGAGGGGCTTTTCCGCCCCGTCGCCCAAGGCGTCCCGTAGGACGCGGATATCCGCCTTGCCGCCCTGCTTTTCCAGCAGATCCAACACCTGCCACGCGCCGGGGATGCCCACGGCGGCGGGGCGGGCGGCCTCCGGCTCCATAGCCAGCGACCAGATCTCCCGCAGACCGTACCACAGTCCGGCGGGGAGAATGGTTTTCACCGCCTCGAACACCGTGCAGAAATACCGGCCCCGCATCCACAGCGCCAGATCGATACCGGCCTTATCCAGCACCGGCTCCGAATCCAATATCTGCCGGATGGCCTTGCTCCCCGGCAGCTTCGGCTCCTGAACACGGGCCAGGATCAGGCCCTCGCTCTCCTTATTGCCCCGACCAAAGGGCACCATGACCCGAACGCCGGGGACTGCCGCCGCTGCCAGCGATTCCGGCACCAGATAGCTATACGGCTTATCAATGGAATAGGGCGCGGCGCTGACCGCAACCTTTACCATGTCTGCGGTCTCCATGCCTCGCCCTCCTCCGATGATGTGTTCGATCAGTTATCGACAGAAATGGTCAGATCCATACCGTTGGCATCGATCTTGCCGTCCGCAACCTCATGGATGGCCAGAGTCACGGGCTTCTCGTCCAGCTGGACGCCAGCTTCCTCGGCATCGTCGGCGATCTGGCGGGCGCGAAGGGCCACCACGTTCACCAGCATATAACGGTTGGGGATATGACTTTTCAGCTTGTTCATAGCGGGATACAGCATCATAATATTCTACTTCCAATCTGCCGCTGTGCGGCTTTAATTTTTTATTGTATCAGGGAATAAACGGCGGTCACTCCGCCAGAACAGACATACGCTCCTTGGGCTTGCAGTGCTCGGCGGTGATGATGGCGTCCAGCTCCCGGACGGCATCCTCCACCGTATCGTTGATGACAAAATAATCGTAGGTATGGGCGGTCTGGAACTCCACCTTGGCCCGGAGCAGACGCTTCTGCACTTTCTCCGGATCGTCGGTGCCGCGGTCCTTCAGACGGCGTTCCAGTTCCTTCCAGCTGGGCGGGGCGATGAAGATCTTCACCGTGTCGGGCCGCTTGCTGGTGACCTGTAAGGCGCCTTGCACCTCAATGTCCAGGATCACATCCTGCCCCTTATCCATGGCCTCATCCACGAACCGCTTGGGGGTGCCGTAGAAGTTGCCCACATATTCGGCGTATTCCAGAAACTGGTCCATGGCGATCCACTTGCGGAAGGACTCCGCATCCATAAAATGATAATGGATGCCGTCCAGTTCACCGGGCCGGGGGTCTCTGGTGGTGGCGGATACTGAAAAATACAGGTTCTTCCGCTTCTCCAGCAGAGCGCTGAGCACCGTGCTCTTGCCTACGCCGGATGGGCCGGAAATAATAAACGTTTTTCCTCTCATGATCCCTCTCCCTCTTGCTCCTTCGGGCTGAACCGCTCCGGCGGCAGCGCCGATAAAATCACGTGATCGCTGTCCATGATGAAAATGGATGCGGTCTTGCGGCCGTAGGTGGCGTCAATGAGCATACCGCGCTCCCGGGTCTCCTGCACCATTCGCTTGATGGGTGCGGAATCCGGGCTGACGATGGCCACCAGCCGCTCCTGGGATACCAGATTTCCAAAACCGATGTTGATCAGCTTCATGGCTTACTCCACGTTCTGGACCTGTTCCCGCATCTTCTCCACCTCGGCCTTGAGGCCCACCACCACCTGGGCGATGGTCACATCGCAGCACTTGGAGCCGATGGTGTTGGACTCCCGGTTGACCTCCTGGATCAGGAAGTCCATCTTCCGGCCCATGGGCTCATCGGATTCCAGCATGGTCCGCAGCTGGGCCACATGGCTCCGCAGGCGGACGGTCTCCTCGTCCACGGCCACCTTATCGGCGTAGATGGCAGCCTCCTGCAAAATCCGCTGGGGGTCGATGGCGGTGCTCTGAAGCACTTCCTCCATCCGGGCCGTCAGCTTGGCGCGGTACTCCGCCCCGGTTTCGGGAGAACGCTTTTCCACCTGGGCGGTGTAGTCCTCAATATAGGTCAGGCGGTTGCCGATGTCCTCTGCCAGCTTCCGGCCCTCCACGGCCCGCATGGCGTTGTAGGCTTCCAGAGCCTGCTCCGCCACGGCGCACAGGTCGGCGGACACCGTTTCCAGATCCTCATCCGCCTTGGTGACGGTGAGGACATCCGGGAACCGGGACAGCTGCTCTGGCGTCACCTTTGCCTCCGCGCCGCAGACCTCAGACAGCTCTGCCAGTGCAGCGGCATACTGGGCCGCCAGTTCCCGGTTGACGGTGACCTTGGCCACGTCTGCCGCGGAGGCGTCCACCGTGATGAACACATCCACCTTGCCCCGGGAGATGGCCTTCTGGACGCACTGCTTCACGGCATCCTCCGCAAAGCTGTACATCCGGGGCATCTTCACGGTACAGTCCAGATACCGGTTGTTGACGGAGCGGACCTCCACGGTGATATCCCGCTTGTTCCGCACCTCTCTCGCCCGACCGTAGCCGGTCATGCTTTTGATCATGCTGATTCCTCCTATTTTACGGGGAAACGCCTTCCGCAAACGGTCATTCTTCCCTGTCAGAGCACGTTTCCGCCGGTTTTACACATTTTTATCAGATACAGCAGAAAATAGGCGCACCGCCGCTGCAAAGTGACCACAGGCAGCACATAGGCAGGCACAGATTACTGCCGCACAGGTCCGTCCCAAAGGTGGTTCCGCCTGGCGTGTAAGCCTGTCGGGGACCGTTTTCCATATAGTCCAGCGCCCGCTGATATTCCGGATTGCCGGGGTCCATCTGACAGGCGGTCTCATAGTAACGCTTGGCTTCGTCCATCCAGCCCCGGCGGGCACATACAACGCCCTTCAGGAAATTCCACTCGGCATTGTGGTTGCTGTAATTGGTGAGCAGCGCCTCCGCCCGGCCAAGATCTCCCAGCTGGATGGCGTAGCGCACCTGCTGAAACACGCTGTCCCCGCCGGAGTAGCTCTGGCCGCCGTATCCGCCATAGGCGCTCTGGCGATAGCCGCCGGCGGGGCTGTCTCCCCGTCCGCTGCGCTCCTTGGTGATCTGCTCGTAAGCGGCGTTGATATCCTTCATCTTCTCCTGCGCCAGATCAGCCAGAGGGCTGTCATGATAATTGTCCGGATGATATTTCCGGGCCAGATTCCGGTAAGCCTTTTTGATTTCCTCATCGGTGGCGGTCCGGGGAACTCCCAGGACCTCGTATGGATCGTTCATTCGGTTTCCTCAAACTCTCTGATATTCTTTCTGCTGGGGCGATGGAAGCTGCCGTCCAGCACGGCTTTCCCCACCTGAAACAGCCCTCCGTAAAAGGTGGACTGCAGGACCGGCGTCCACACGCCGAAATCCCACAGCTCAAAGGCTGCGGCCATCTGGTGGATGGAATGGTCCAGGGTCGTGGCAAAGTCCCTGCGGCTCTCTGGCGTCCATGTGCCGTCTGTCAATCCGTACCGCAGAGCTACCGGATTATAATTGCCGCTCTCCGCATCTTTTTTCAAATCGTCCGCCCCGTCGATCAGGTAGATCCAGCGGCCCAGATGATACAGAATCTGCTCCATGATCCGCTTTCGGATGGGGTCCGTCAGCTCCTCCGCAGCGCTGGAAAGCAGTACGGCAAAGCTGTCGGCGGCTCTGTCCATGGACGGGTCCCTTGCCTGCTCCAATGCGCTCAGGAGCTGAAGCTGGCGGCGCACCGCCTGATCGAATTCCGGTCGAAGGGCCGCCGCCCGTTTGTAAGCGGATTCCAGCAGACGGGCACCTGCCCGGTATTTCAGGCCGGAGGCCCAAGCGTGATCCTCCACGCCGTCCCGCAGCTGCCAGTAGGCTAAGATCACGCTCTCGTCCGCCGCCAGCTCCATAGCGGCGGTAGGCTCTAAAAAGGGCCGCTTTTTGATCGGACTGGTATAGCACCGCCCGGCTCCCTGCGCCCCTGCCGTCCCATCGGACAGCAGGATGGCAAGATAGGTAAAATCGTAGTTCAGGATGAAGCGGGCAGCTTGTCCGTACTGCCGGGACAGGGTGTGGCACAGTCCGCAGTACATGGCGCGGAACCGGTCCAGTTCCTCCTCCGGCAGATCCCGGACAGAGGGCCGCACATATCCGAACATCAGAACACCCGCACGATGGTAAAGGACAGCCCGCCCCGGGCCTTCACCCGGCGGTCATACCAGATGGCCAGCAAAATTCCCAGCACCGCTCCGGCCACTGCCGCGGTATACTGCACAGCCACGCTGGTGTTGCAGGCCAGCATGATCAGGTATCCCGCCAGAAACAGGATTACCGGGATCAGGTAAACAAAGCTGACGATCTTGAGCATTTTCTTCGTGTCGCTCTCCACCACCACCTTCTGGCCCGGCCGGGCACCGACGGTGTTCAGCGCCTTGACGTAAACGGAAACGCCGCTGACGCCGCAGCCCGCACATTCCTCGCAGTCATGGCCGCAGGCGGACTTCCGGGGAACGGAGATCTCCGCGTGGGTATCGTCCAAAATTCTTTCAACTGTTGCAATCTGTGTCATGGTATCGCTCCTAATTTTCTGTCAAATGCTGTGGGCGCCGCACCGGTTCAGGATTCTGGAATACGGACCTGGACCTGATAGGTCCCGGAAACGCCGATGGTCTTTCCGTCTCCCACCCGGACCTGAGCCGGGATCATATAGGTGCCGGAGGCCACCGCGTAATCGCTGAGATCCGCCACCACCGCCACATCTTCACCGGTGATGCCCTCCATCTCCGCCGCTGTGCCGAAGATCCGCACGGAGAGTTCCTGTGTCAGAAGCTCCACGTTCCGGCTGGCCGAGGCGTTTTCCACCCGGATGTTGTGAGTGGTCACATCCGCCACCGTCTTATCCGGATAGCCGATCTCCAGTGTGGCCCGGGTCACACCGCTGAGATTCTCGCAGCCGTCCGGCACCAGAATGGCGTAGCTGTGGCTGGTGCTTTCCGTGGTCACGCTGAGCAGATCAAAGCTGTCCAGCACAATGGAATCCATATCGTTCAGAACAGAGGCGTCACCGGAAACCACAACGCTCTCCGGCTTGATGGCCCAGATCATGTCCACCAGCTGTGCGCCGGGAGCTTCCTTGAAGTCCACCGTCAGCTTCAGCTCCTTGGTGACGTACACCGGCAGAGTCGCCTGGATCTGACCCGCCTCGGCATGGATGCCGGAGAGGTTCAGCACCTGGCCGTCCTCATCATAGAACTGATAATCCAGATCCGCCGTGACGGTCTCCTTGGTATTCTTGCCGATGTCAAAAATCACCTTGGCATAGCTGACCTTGGCAATTTCCTCTTCCTGGCCCCGGACGGCGATGCTGGTCTGAGAAAGCTGAACCTTACCGGCGGAATAGCCCTCCGCCACATTGCCGGTGAGCTCGCAGCGCAGCTCCACTTCCTTATGGCTCAGTTCGCAGATATTGACCGTGGCCATATAGAGGCTCTGCTCCTCTACCGAGGTATTGCCGGAGTTGAATTTCCGGTCCGTATAGGTCAGATCCGGCTTCACACTCTGGACACCGGCCTCCGTGATACTGGCCAGATTGGCCGTTACCCGGATCTTGGAACGATCCAGCTGCACAATGTGCCGCCGGTTTCCCTTAAAGGTGATGTCGATGGTGGTGCTGGTACCGCTGTCCTCGCCTTCCGCCAGCATCAGCCCATTGTCTGCCAGTGCGTCCTGATTGATATACTCAATGGGGATCCCCGTAACGGTCTGGGTCACCACCCGGCCGTTGAATTCGTCCACATAGTACCAGATACCGGCGGCGATCACGATGGATAGGACCAGATACAGGATATTCCGCGGATTCTGTGTCTTACGCATCTTCCTCGCCTCCATTCTTTTTGCTCCGCAGGAGGTTCAGCAGGTTGAACTTCAGACGGTCCTCGCTGTCTTCCTCCCGGGGAAGCAATTCGTTCCGCAGGAGATTTTCCAGCGTCTCCGGCTTGAGATGCCGCTTGAGCATTCCGCCGATGGCCACAGAAATGGAGCCGGTCTCCTCGGAGACGATGACCACCACGGCGTCGGAGTTTTCACTCATACCGATACCGGCCCGATGGCGCATACCCAAGTCGCGGGAGAGGTTCACGTTCTTGCTCAGGGGCAGCATACAGCCTGCGCCCAGCACCCGCCCATGGCGCACGATCACCGCGCCGTCATGCATGGGGGCCTTGACGAAGAAAATGTTTTTCAGCAGTTCGGCGGACACTGACGCGTCCAGCACCGTGCCGCTGCGGACCATATCGTCCAGCAGGATCTCCCGCTCAAAGACGATGAGGGCGCCGGTGCGGCTCTGGGACATTTCCGTGCATGCCAGCACCGTCTGTCCGATGGCCTGTTCCATCGTGCTGGCGGATTCCTCATGGATGAAGAAAGCCACCAGACGGCGGCTGCCCACCTGCTCCAGTACCCGGCGGATCTCCGGCTGGAACAGAATGATGAGGGCCAGCAGGCCCAGATTGACCATGCGGGTCATGATGTAATTGATCCCGTTCAGATGCAGGGCAGAGGACAGCACCAGCGCCGCCAAAAAGATCAGCAGTCCCTTTACCAGACTGGCCGCCTTGGTGCTCTGCACCAGTGTGAAAATTTTATAGAGGACAAATGCCATGATGGCAATATCCAATATATCTGAAATCCGAATGGTCAGCAGATACCGGACGACCCAGCCGCTGACCTGCGCGAACGTTACATTCATCGCTCCAACTCACCTCTCTGCGGGTTATAGGCATTCATTTTTATATTATAGAGAAGCGGACTGTAAAATTCAAGGAAAACCGTTAAAAATTCATGGTCCGTTCAGAATTATTTTCCGGTTTTCATGGATATCTCCCTCCGTTTCCGCTTCAGAACAGGAAAAACCCGGAGCACTGCTCCGGGTTTAGGTTCGGTCTTAGCTTCGGTCTCAGGTCTTATCTCCGGAGAATATCCCCCACGGCCTCCGCCAGCCGGTCCGCCTCCTGAGGCGTGTTGAAGGCGGAAAAGCTGACCCGGACCGTGCCAGTGTCCAGCGTCCCGGCGGTGCGGTGGGCCAGCGGCGCGCAATGCAGCCCCGCCCGCACCGCGATCCCCCGCCGCGCCAGCGCTTCGCCCACGGTCTCCACGTCCCGCCCCGGCACCCGGAAGGACACCACTCCCGCTTGGGCCAGACAGCCGGGATGGGCGAACGCCTCTACCCCGGGCAGCCGGCGCAGACTCTCCGCCGTCCGGCAGGTCAGGGCGTGTTCATGGCGCAAAATGGTCTGTGTCCCCTGTCGGCGGACAAAGCGAACGCCCGCCAGCAGGCCTGCGATCCCTGGCATATTGTGGGTCCCGGCTTCTAAGCGGTCCGGCAGGAAGTCCGGCATCTCCTGACTGAGAGAAATACTCCCCGTGCCGCCCTCCAGCAGCGGTCTCGGGATCTGACCGTCCCCGCACAAGAGCACGCCGGTACCCTGTGGACCGTACAGCCCCTTGTGTCCCGGCATGGCAATATACGCCGCCCCAAGGCTTTTCATATTGATCGGCAGGATACCGGCAGACTGGGAGGCGTCCACGATCAGCGGCACGCCACGGCTGCGGCAAAGTGCCGCCACCTTTTCAACGGGCTGGACAAAGCCGAACACATTGGACACATGATTGCAGATCACAACGTCCACGCCGGGCGCGATCAACTCGTCAAAGGCCCGGATCGCTGCCTCCTGATCGAACAGCGGTCCGCCTGCTACGGACACCTTGGCTTTTAGGGCCATCAGCGGTCGGGTGACGGCGTTGTGCTCATATCCGGAGATCACCACCCGTCCGCCGGGGGGCACCAAACTTTTGATGGCAATGTTCAGGGCATGAGTGGCGTTCAGTGTAAAGGCCACGCCCTCCGGGCCGTCAAGGCCAAACAGCTCCGCCAGCTCCGTGCGGCACCGGAAGGCGGTGTCCGCAGCCCGCATAGCCAGCGGATGCCCGCCCCGCCCCGGCGAACTCATAGAGGCCAGCGCCTCCGTCATGGCCCGCCCCACCGCAGGCGGCTTTTGGAAGGTGGTGGCCGCGCTGTCCAGATAGATCATAGGCCCACCTCCTGAATATCCCCGCCCCGCTGCACATAGATCCGCAGGGGGCCAAGTCCCTCCCGCCGCAGGAGCGGCAGGGCCGCTCCCAGATCGTAGGGCGAGATCCGCACCACATAGGCGCAGCCCAGATCCGTCAGGTCACGGGGCGCCCGAAAGAGCTGGCTGCGGATTCCTGCACGGTTCAGCGCTCTTTGCATCCGCTGCGCATACGTCACGGAGCGGGCAAGGATCAGATTATATTCCACACTTGTTCCTCCTTCTCTTCGCTCTTTCTGCGACGCGAGCATACCGGCCTTACGTCCGATATGGCAGCGTAGAAAAAAGGAGACGTACCGAATGTACGTCTCCTTGTAATATATGCAATTGCCCGGTCATTTGACCGTCTCGATCAAAGCCACGGCATGGGCCGCCATCCCGGAGCCGTCCCCGGTGAAGCCGAGGCCCTCCTCCGTGGTGGCCTTCACGTTCACCCGCTCCGGGTCTATATGCAGCGCCATTGCTATGTTTTCCGCCATCTGCTGCCGGTAGGGGCCTACCTTCGGAGCCTGCGCCAGCAGCGTGGCGTCGATGTTCACCACGGCGCGGCCCGTTTCCGCCAGCAGCCGTCCTACCTCCGCCAGCAGCTTCAGACTGGAAATACCGGCGTAGGCCGGGTCCGTATCCGGGAACAGCTTGCCGATGTCCCCCAGCCGGGCAGCCCCCGTCAGAGCGTCCATCACGGCGTGGACCAGTACATCCGCGTCAGAATGGCCTAAAAGTCCCTTTTCGTAGGGGATCTCCACGCCGCCTAAGATGAGTTTGCGGCCCTCTGTCAGCCGGTGGACATCATATCCGTGTCCAATTCGCAGGTCTGTCATCAGCGTCCCTCCCGTTCCGCTAAAATAGCCTCCGCGATCACCAGATCCACCGGAGTGGTGATCTTCAGATTTTCCTCGTCGCCGTCGATGAGATAGACCACCTTCCCAAGCCGCTCCACAGCAGAGCAGTCATCGGTGACGGGCACCTCGTTTTCCAGCGCCGACTGCAAGGCCGCCTTCAGCAGATCCGCCTCAAACACCTGAGGCGTCTGCACCGCCCGGAGGGTACTGCGGTCTGGGGTGCCGGTCACGGCGCCGTCCTCGGCCACGGTCTTGATGGTGTCCTTCACCGGCACCGCCGGGGCCGCCGCACCGCACTTAGCCGCCGCCTCCACCGTGCGGTCGATGAGCGCCGGCGTTACCAGCGGGCGGGCGCCGTCCTGCACCGCCAGCAGCTTCGCCTCCGGGGAGGCTTCCAATGCCGCCAGCAGCACGGAATGACACCGGCTCTCACCGCCCCGCACCACCTTGCTGCATTTTGTAATACCGTAGGTCTTGCACAGGGTCGAGATGTCCACCAGTGCGTCCTCCCGGGCGGCAATGACGATCTCATCGATAGCGGCTGCCCGCTGTAACGCTGTCAGGGTCCGCATCAGGACAGGAACATTGTCCAGAAATTCCATCAGCTTGTCTGTGCCGCCCATACGGCTGGAGCTGCCTGCCGCCGCCACCAGCGCCGTGCAGAATGGCCGGTTGGCCTCCCTTATTTTCCGAAACAGGGAACGCATGATCCCCTCACCCCTTTTTGTCTATGTTTTTCCTGACCAGCCACATAACCGCCAGCAGCACGGCAGCCAGAACCGCCGTAACGATCCCCTGAATTTCTAAATCCACATACCAGGGTGCCGACTGCATGGCGTACAGATCCGGACGGACCTTAAAATCAAAGTACAGGTAGATACATCTCCCTAAAAATACACCGATGCTGCATCCAAGAAAAAGCTTCAGTGTCGCGTACAGCCGCTTCATTTCAGCAGCTCCGCAAATTCATCCTCCGTCAGTACGGGGACGCCTAACTGCTGGGCCTTTGTCAGCTTGCTGCCCGCAGCCTCGCCCGCCACCACATAGGTGGTCTTTTTCGACACGGAGCCGCTGGCCTTGCCGCCTCGGAGGACGATCTCGTTCTCCGCCGTTTTCCGGTCGAACCGGGTCAGGGAGCCGGTGAGGACAAAGGTCATGCCGGCAAAGCGGTCATCCACCTTCTGAACGGTGCTGTCCATATTGACCCCAGCGGCTTTCAGCCGGGCGATCAGGTCCTTGGCCTGAGGCTGGTTCAAATAATCCACAATGCACTTGGCCGTGATCTCGCCCACATCCGGGATCTCCGTCAGCTCCTCTGTCGGAGCGGCGGTCAGGGCGTCCAGGGTTCCGAAGTGCCGGGCCAGCACAGCGGCGGCCTTCTCCCCCACCTGACGGATGCCCAAGCCGTAGATCAGCTTGCCGAGGTCGTTGGCCTTGGATTTTTCAATGGCCCGTATCAGATTCTCCGCCGACTTCGCCCCCATGCGGTCCAGCTGGGCCACATCCTGCGCATGGAGGTCATAGAGATCCGCCACATTGACGATGAGGCCGTTTTCCACCAGCTGAGCCACCACCGCCGGGCCGAGGCCCTCAATGTCCATGGCGTCCCGGCTGGCAAAGTGGGTAATGTTCCGCTGAAGCTGGGCGGGACACTCCGCGCCGGTGCAGCGGAGGGCCGCGCCGTCCTCGTCCCGGACCACCGGCGCGCCGCAGACCGGGCACACCTCCGGCAGGGTGTAGGGCTTCGTCCCCTCCGGGCGCTTTGTCAGATCCACGGACAAAATCTCCGGGATGATCTCTCCCGCCTTCTGCACCAGCACCGTATCTCCGATGCGGATGTCCTTCTCCGTGATGAAATCCTGATTGTGGAGGGTAGCACTGGTGACGGTGGTGCCCGCCAGACGAACCGGGGTCAGCACCGCCTTGGGCGTCAGGACGCCGGTGCGCCCCACCTGCACCACGATGTCCGTCACCGTGGCGTATTTCTTCTCCGGGGGATACTTATAGGCCACGGCCCACTTGGGGAATTTGGCCGTAGAGCCAAGAATGGTGCGGTCCGACAGGCTATTCACCTTTACAACCGCGCCGTCAATATCAAAGGGATAGTCCATCCGCTCGTCATTGATCCGGAAGATCTCGGCCTGGATATCCGCCGTGCCGTGGAGTGTCTTATGGGGAATGACCTTGAACCGCTGGGAGGCCAGATAGTCAAGGGTCTCCGCGTGGGAGGTGAATTCCCGGCCCTCCGCCAACTGCAAATTGAACACGGCGATGTCCAGCTGCCGCTGGGCGCAGATCTTGGAATCCAACTGCCGCAAAGACCCGGCGGCTGCGTTCCGGGGGTTGGCCATCAGAGGCTTGCCCTCCAGCTCCCGCTTGGCGTTGATGCTCTCGAACACGGACCGGGCCATGTAGACCTCGCCCCGGACGATGAGCCGGGGCAGCTTTTCCGGCAATGTCATGGGAATGGAACGGACGGTGCGGAGGTTTTCCGTCACGTCCTCGCCCACCCGGCCGTCTCCCCGTGTAGCGCCCCGGACAAACACGCCGTCCCGGTATTCCAGCGCCACGGACAAGCCGTCCACCTTGGGCTCCACGGAATATTCCGCCATGGGGCCGAGGGCCTCCTCCATCTTCTCGCAGAAGGCGGCTACCTCCCCCTCGTTGAACACATCCTGAAGGCTCTCCAAGGGTACCTCGTGGGTATAGGGCTGGAAGGCATCCAGAATTTTACCGCCTACCCGCTGGGTGGGGGAATCCGGTGTGATCTCCTCCGGGTGCTCCGCCTCCAGTTCCTCCAGGCGGCGGTTCAGACGGTCATATTCATAGTCCGGGATCACCGGGGCGTCTAAAACATAATAAAGATACCCCTGTTCCGTAAGATAGGCCCGCAGAAAGGCCAGTTCGTCCTTGTAATCGGCAAACTCCGTGCGAAATTCCATGGAGCGTCCTCCTTAGTCTTTGTTGAGTATGTAGTCCTTGGCGTCACTGGCATACGCCTCCGGGTCCGTCGCAAAATAGGTATAGGTCCCCGGCACCTCCCCCACGATCACCGTTTCCGCCACGGTGATCTCGTTGGTCACCTGCGTCACGGTGGAATATCCCGGCAGAAGGATGCTGACGTACACGTCGATCCGCAGGATGATCCGGTGCTTGGTCTGGTTGATCCCGGCGGACTCGAACTGGTTTTCAAACCGGGCCGACGAGGACCCCACCGACTCCATCCGCACGGAGATCCGAGGCCCCCGGCCCGCCAGCAGAGGCGAACCGGTCAGACTGCCCACCGGGATGGACAATTCTCTTGCGGAAACCTGATCAATGCGGCCCAGAATCAGATCCAAGATCTGGGATTGCAGCCGGTTAAAGGCCGCCATGTTGCTGCGGACCATGGTGATGCGGCCCTCGTTGTCCTTTTCGTAGCTGACTAACTGCTCGTAGGCGATCTGGCCGCTGTCGATGGCCTCGTTCACCGCCTGATAGACGATGCGGTTCACGGCGTTGGATACCCGCGTGGTGGCAAGGCTCCCCAGCAGAGGCCGCATCTGTGCTCCCGCGTACAGGGCAAATGCCAACAGCCCGGATATGGCCAACAGCAGCAGCGCCCGCCGGATCTGGGGGCCATCCGGCCCCCGGTGATAGTAGAAAAATCCGGGACCCACAGCCCCACCTCCTCCGCTTTCGGCTCTTATCAGCTTATGCGGAAGGGCTTATTCATTATTTCAGTTCGTTGACGATAGCCTTGAACACCTGGCCCCGCTCCATGAAGTTGGCAAAGCGGTCAAAGGAGGTGCTGGCCGGGGACAGGATCACCACGTCCCCCGGCTGGGAGCGGGCGTCGGCAATGGCCACCGCCTCGTGGTAGTCCGCCACGTCGAGGATCTCCAAGCCGTGATAATTTTCCGCCTGCTCCACGGCCTCCCGGATCACCCCCGCCGTTTTGCCGCACAGCAGCAGCAGCTTCACGTGGTCATTCACCACCGGGCCGAGGGGGGCGTAGCTGATGCCCTTATCCTTGCCGCCGGCGATGAGGATCACCTGCTCTGGGAAGGAATTCAGCCCCGCGATGGTGCGGCTGGGGCTGGACGCGATGGAATCGTTATACCACCGGACGCCCTTCCGAGTGCGGATCAGCTCGATCCGGTGCTCCACGCCGCCGAAGGTCTTAGCGATCTCTCGCATGGTCTCATAGCTGACCATCCCCCGCACGGCGGCGAAGGCCGCCATGTAGTTTTCAATGTTGTGGACGCCGGGCAGAAGGATGTCCTTCGCTTCCATAATGGGCGTCACCGTGCCGTTGGCGGCCTCGTAGATCACACCGTTTTCGCAGAATACGCCGTTGTCCACCCGCTGCTTCCGGGAGAACCAACGGACCTCGCCCACCGCTTTCGCGGCCTGGGGCACGCTGTCCGCGTTGTCGGCATTGAACACCGCAATATCATCTGTGGACTGGTGTGTAAAAATATTCGCCTTTGCATCCACATACTCCCGATAGTCCTTGTGGACATCCAGATGGTTAGGCGCCAGATTGGTGGTCACTGCGATATGGGGGCTTGTTTGCATGGTCATCAGCTGGAAGGAACTGAGCTCCAGCACCGCCATATCCTCCGGTGCAATCTCCGGGGTATCGCACAGCAGCGGATGGCCGATATTGCCGCCCACATGGACGATCTTCCCCTCCGCCGCCAGCAGCTTGGAGATAATGGTGGTGGTCGTTGTCTTGCCGTCAGAGCCGGTCACCGCCAGAATGGGACAGGGGCAGACTGCAAAGAATGCCTCCATCTCCGAGGTGATGACGCTGCCGCCGGCCACAGCCGCCGCCAGTTCCGGCACATCCGGCCGCAGACCGGGGGTGCGGAAGATCACATCCTCATGGAGGTCCGCCAGATATCCGCTCCCCAGACGCAGCTTGCAGCCCTGAGCCGTCAAAGCCTGCCCCAGTTCTCCCAGATCCTCTTTTTTATCCCGGGCGGTGACGTCGATCCCCCGCTCCAGGAGTTTTTCGATCAGGGGACGGTTGGATACGCCCACGCCGATCACACCTACCGTCTTTCCCTTCAGGGAGGACAGATATTCTTCAAAGGTCATAAAAACGCTCCTTTATAAAAGCCGTCTATCATCGCGGCTTTCGCCCGGTTATCATACCACACGCCGCAAAAAAATTCAATGTAAGGGATCTTTTTTTCTGTTTCTCACCGGGCCGCTCCCTCCCTTTGACCTTTTTCGATGTTCTTTCACTTGACAAGCGTCCGTTTTGCAGATACAATGAAATGTAGTATTGAAAACTATTTTTGCCGATCCACTGTCAACATCCTGTGGGTCGAGGTAGGAGTGTGTCATCATGTTGAATCTTGTCAGCGACAGCAGCTGTGATCTGATCTCCGGGGAACTCAATTCCCCTTACGCCCGTCTGACAGTAGCGCCCATGTGCCTGCACGTCGGCGGTCAGGACTATCTGGATACGCCGGAGCTGGATATTCCGGCATTGCTGAGCAAGCTGGCCCATCACCGTTCCTCTTCCGCCTGCCCCTCCCCCGCCGCCTATGCCGAGGCCTTCGAGCAGGGCGAGGAAACCGTCTGCGTGACCATCTCCTCTCAGCTTTCCGGCTCCTATAACGCCGCCATGGCCGCGAGAGATCTGGTTCTGGCGGAGCACCCGGAAAAAAAGATTTTTGTGCTGGATTCCCGTGCCACCTCCGGCGCTATGATCCTGCTGCTGCGCAAGGCCGCCGAGCTGGCGGAACAGGGCCTGCCCTTTGAGGATCTGTGTGCGGAGCTTCAGGTCTGTCAGAAAAATACCCGTCTCTGCTTCACGCTGGAGCATTTTGACAATCTGGTGAATAACGGACGGATGCCGCCTCTGGCCGGCACCCTGCTCCAGACGCTGGGCATCCGCATTGTCGCGGAAGCCACGGCCGAGGGTACGATCCGCGTGGCCAAAAAGGCCCGTGGCGAGGCCCACACCGCCAGAGCCATCGCCCAGCTCATGAGCGATGCCAAGGACTGCACCGGCAGCCATGTGATCATCACCCACTGTCAGAATCCCGAAGGTGCCGAGCGGCTGCGGAACGCGATTCTGGACCGTCTGCCGGTAAAGGCTGTGGAGATCCTGCCCTGCCGGGGTCTCACCAGCTTCTACGCCATGGACAAGGGACTGATCCTCTCTTATTGATCGACTTCCCATTGACTTTTCCCGCTGTTTTGCGTACAATAGACCCGCGAGGAAAACAGACAGTCGCGCGGAAGGGGCGAAAGACCCTTCCGTGAGGAAAGTCCGGGCTCCACAGGGCAAGGATAACGGGTAACGCCCGCCGAAGGCGACTTCAGGAAAAGTGCAACAGAGATATACCGCCTCGTCGTCGCAAGCTTCCTATTCTTTTTCGTTTTCTCTACACTCCGTAAAGAACCCAGCGAAGCGGTTCTTTACGGAAAAGGAGGAACAGCGAAATGAGTGAGCCGTGCCGTATCGCGGCGCGGCGAAGGATATGAAGCTTGTGACGACGTGGTAAGGGTGGAAAGGCGAGGTAAGAGCTCACCCGATGGTGCGTCAAAGCATCCATCGCTGTAAACTCTATCCGGAGCAACACCGGTATGGGAGCAGGGGCTTCGGGTCCCAAGGCTGGCCCGGCCGCTCCCGGGGTGGCTTGAGCGTACCGGCAACGGTACGTCGAGATAGATGACTGTCAAATACAGAACCCGGCTTATAGTTTTGCTCGCGTATATACAAAAGGAACAGCGGAAATCCGCTGTTCCTTTTTCAGCGTGTCGAAAATTTTTTCGCCCCGCTGAACAAGTTTTCAGAACTTCACAAAAGTTCTGAAAACTTAGGATTTTAATGGCGCAGGAAACCCCTCTTGGGTTTCCCGCGCACACCCTTCCTTACCGTCCCGGAGAATTTACCACTTTATTGGCAATCTCCAAAAGGAACAGCGGAAGTCCGCTGTTCCTTTTTCTCTTTGCAATTCCGAACAGATGTGCTATACTCAGCATGATGTAAGGACATTCTTATTTTCATCGCAACTGCCCGGAAAGGAGGCGCACATGGACCGGGTCATTTTTCACTGCGATCTGAACTGCTTCTATGCCTCCGTGGAGCTGCTCTCTCATCCAGAACTGCGGGAGGTGCCGGTGGCCGTGGCCGGTGATCCCGCCTCCCGGCACGGAATTATTTTAGCAAAAAACGAGCCTGCCAAGCAGTGCGGGGTCAAAACCGCCGAGACCATCTGGCAGGCCAAGAAGAAATGCCCCAATCTGGTACTGCTTCCTGCCCATCACAAGCTGTATCGGGAATATTCCAAAAAGGTCAACGCCATTTATGACGAATATACCGATTTAGCGGAGTCCTTCGGCATCGACGAAAGCTGGCTGGACGTGACCAACACCCTCCATCTGTTCGGCGGGGACGCCAAGGCGCTGGCGAACGCCATCCGGCAGCGGGTGAAACGGGAGCTGGGATTGACCCTGTCTGTCGGCGTCAGCTTCAACAAGGTCTTTGCCAAGCTGGGCAGCGATTATAAAAAGCCGGACGCCACCACCGTTATTTCCCGGGAAAACTGGCGCTCCATCGTCTGGCCACTGCCGGTGGGGGATCTGCTGTATGTAGGCGGCGCGGCTCAAAAGCTGCTGGGACAATACGGCGTCAAAACCATCGGCCAGCTGGCCGCCTGCAAGAAGGAAACACTGGAGACCCTCATGGGCAAGATGGGCACCCAGCTTTATGAATACGCCAACGGGTTGGACAGCACTCCTGTCCGGGCCAGACTGGACGCGGAGCCGGTGAAGTCCGTGGGCAACGGCACCACCTTCCCCCAAAACCTCACCACCCGTATTCAGGTGCGCTCAGGCATCGCCGTTCTGGCGGACTCCGTGGCCACCCGGCTGCGGCGGGAGGGGCTGTACGCCGGGGGCATCCAGGTCACCGTCCGGGACCCGGCCTTCCATGACCGCTCCCGGCAAAAGCAGCTTCCCGCCCCCACCCATCTCATCCGGGATCTGACCAACGCTGCCATGGCTTTGACGGAGGAACTGTGGACACCCCCGGCCCCCATCCGGGCGCTGACCGTCACCGCCATCCACCTGTCCTCTGACGGGGAAACCTACGAGCAGGCTGATCTGTTCGACCCTACTGCCGGGCAGCGGAACGCCCGGCAGGAAAAATTGGAGTCCGCTATGGACGCCATCCGGAAAAAATACGGCGGCGACGCCATCGTCTACGGAGCCGCCCGCCCAGAGAAAGAGGAGGATCCCCTGCCATGACCCGTCAGGAAGAAAAACAGCAGCTCCGCGCCATTGTTCGTCGCTTAGAGGCGGCTTTGGCTCCGGAATATAAGGCAAAAAGCGCCCGCTCCATCGCGCATCGCCTGTTGGCCATGCCGGAATATCAGGAAGCCCAGACGGTTTTCTGCTTCGTGGGCACAGATCGGGAGATCGACACGCGGCCGATTTTAGAGGATGCCCTCGCCGCTGGAAAGACCCTCTGCGTCCCCCTGTGCACCGAGCCGGGCCGCATGGAGTCCCGCCAGATCACGGACCTGAATCAGCTTGTCCCCGGCCGCTACGGGCTTTTGGAACCAACGGCAGACACGCCGGTCATTCCTGTGGACGCCATCGACTTCGCCGTGCTGCCCTGCGTCACCTGCAACTATCTGGGACAACGGCTGGGCCACGGCGGCGGATATTATGACCGGTTCCTCTCCCAGTACCGGGGCGGCACGGTACTGCTGTGCCGGGAACTGCTGATCCGGCAGGAGATCCCCGTGGAACCCCATGACTATCCCGTTCCCTGGGTCCTGACGGAGCGGGGTCTGTATGAGGATGGAATTCCCGCCCCCCTCGGATAATAGGTCTTGCGTTTTCAGTTTGCATCAGGTACAATATGTAGTATCTTTTTACAAGGAGGGGCTTTACATGATTGTTCAGGATACCATGCAGTATCTTTCTCAGTTAGACCCGGAGGTGGGCGCGTCCGTTCAGGAGGAATTTGCCCGCCAGCAGCGCAACATTGAACTGATCGCTTCCGAAAACATCGTCAGTCCTGCGGTGATGGTGGCTATGGGGACCTGCCTTACCAACAAATATGCCGAGGGCTATCCCGGCCACCGCTATTACGGCGGCTGCTTTGCGGTGGACGTTACGGAGGAACTGGCCCGCCAGCGGGCCTGCCAGCTGTTCGGCTGCAAGTATGCCAATGTTCAGCCCCACTCCGGTGCTAACGCCAATCTGGCGGCCTTCTTCGCACTGGCGCAGCCGGGGGACACCATTCTGGGCATGAATCTGGCCCACGGCGGCCACCTGAGCCACGGCAGCCCCGTCAATATCTCCGGCAAGTATTTCCATATCGTGCCCTACGGTCTGGGCGAGGATGAGACCATCGACTATGACGCGCTGCTGGAGACTGCCAAGGCCTGCAAGCCCAAGATCATCATTGCCGGCGCCTCCGCCTATCCCCGGGTCATCGACTTCGCCAAGTTCCGGGAGGTGGCCGATGCCGTGGGCGCTTATCTCATGGTGGACATGGCCCACATCGCCGGTCTGGTGGCGGCTGGGCTTCACCCCTCCCCCATTCCCTATGCGGACGTGGTGACCACCACTACCCACAAGACCCTTCGCGGTCCCCGGGGAGGCCTGATCCTCTGCAACGATGAGGCCATCTACAAGAAGATCAATTCCGCTGTGTTCCCCGGCACTCAGGGCGGCCCGCTGGAGCACATCATCGCCGCCAAGGCTGTCTGCTTTGGGGAGGCGCTGAAGCCGGAATTCAAGGCTTACGCGGAGCAGATCGTGAAAAACGCCAAGGTCTTGGCAGAGGAGCTGGTGAAGGAAGGCTTCCGGCTGGTGTCCGGCGGCACGGACAACCACCTCTGCCTTGTAGACGTGCGGAATTTCCACATCACCGGCAAGGAGTTTGAGCGGCGACTGGACGAGGTTCAGATCACCGTCAACAAAAACGCCATTCCCAACGACCCGGAGAAGCCCTTTGTCACCAGCGGCATCCGGGTGGGTACTCCCGCCGTCACCTCCCGTGGCTTCAAGGAGCCTGAGATGGTGCAGATCGCCCACTGGATGGGCCAGACGGCCCGGGACTTCGACACCTGCCGGGAGCAGATCCGCAGCGAGGTGGATGCCCTCTGCCGCAAGTTTCCCATCTACCAGTAAGCCAGGCGGATCAGCGGTCTTTTTTCAGCATAACCCCCGTTTATTTCTGTAAAGTATTTTCGCCTTCCATAGATTGTAAAACCAGCCGTGCCGCATTTGGCATGGCTGGTTTTGTTTCACTGTTTTCAAAAAAGCACCCACGGGTGCGAAATATCCGTGAGTGCCGTTGTTTACCTGTGAAGCAGGTCTGTGCCGTCCGGCAGGGTGAAGGTCTCCGCCGGAGGAGCCGTCTGGTCCGCCTCCAGCGCCGCCATCCGGTAAACGGTCTCGCCCTTTTGCAGACGTTCCGCCACCACCAGCAGGCCCGTGTCCACACTGACCCAGTACCGCTGGGCGTAGCCCCATGCGTCCTCCGCCGTTTCCGCGTAGATGCAGCGCACATCGGACACCACCCGGTAGTCCGCCTGAACGATGCGCTCCGGGGACAGCGCCAGCACGTCCTCGTAGGTGGGGATGGTCTCCTCTGCGTCGGCGGAGATGGCCCCGGCGGGGCCGGTATATACCTCCGACTCCCCGTTATACCAGATGTAGGTAGTCTCGCCGTCGGTAATGCTGTGGCGGACCTGGCCGTCCGGCAGGGTCCGATCCACGCGGGTCCACGGGGCACTGACCGCTGTAGACAGCTCGATGGTGCCGCTGCCGCCGGTCCAGAGATACTCCACTGTGACCGTGCGGCTGTATGCCTCCGGCCGGTGCAGCGTCTCAATGGCGGCCTGCACCGTTTCCGGCGTCACCTCCACCACTGCCAGGGCGCCACCCTCCGCAGGCAGGTCTCCGCCGCCCTCGGCACTGGTATTGGTGTCTGGCAGGACCACCCGGGAGGAACGGCGCAGGTTGCTCACCAGCATCAGCAGCACCACCAGCACCACCAAGATCACAATGCCCCATGTCACCAGCTTCTGTGTCCGCTTCATGCCGTCCCTCCTCCCCTCTCATTTACGCAAGGTCCTCCGCCGGCTGCTCCCGGCGGCCAAAGTACCACAAAATGTCATCCACGATCCGGCGGCAGGCCTGTCCGTCTCCGTAGGGGTTCACGGCATGGGCCATTTTCTCGTAGGCGGACTTGTCCCGGATCAGCCGCTCCGCCATGGTCACGATATCATCCTGCACCACGCCGCAGAGCTTCACCGTCCCGGCGGCCACTGCCTCGGGCCGCTCCGTCTCCCGGCGCATCACCAGCACCGGCTTGCCCAGCGCGGGGGCCTCCTCCTGAAGTCCGCCGGAGTCCGTCAGCACCAGATAGGACCGGGCCATGAGGTTGTGCATCTCGTCGGCAGGCAGCGGGTCGATGAGGTGCACCCGGGGCGCGCCCCGGAGATAGGTGTCCACCGCTTCCCGGACCACCGGGCTGAGGTGGACAGGGTACACCAGCTCCACCTCCGGATTCTCCTCCGCGATCTGCCGCAGCGCCAGCATAATGTTCTTCATAGGCTCGCCGTAATTCTCCCGGCGGTGGCAGGTGACGAGGACGATCTTTTTCTCCCCGTAGGGCAGGTGATTCAATTCGTCCGTGGAAAATTTGTAATCCTCCCGGACGGTGGTTTTCAGTGCGTCGATCACCGTATTGCCGGTGACGAACAGCCCCTCGGTGATATTCTCCCGCAGGAGGTTATTCTTGTTGTTCACCGTAGGGCAGAAATAAAGATCCGCAATGGAGGAAACCAGCTTGCGGTTCATTTCCTCTGGGAAGGGCGAATACTTGTCATAGGTTCTGAGACCGGCCTCCACATGGCCCACCTTCACCTGATGGTAGAAAGCGGACAGCGCCCCGGCAAAGGTGGTAGAGGTATCTCCGTGGACAAGGATCATATCCGGCTTCAGGGTGTCAATAGCCTCGTCCATACCGGTGAGGCACTTGCTGGTGATGGTAGACAAGGTCTGCCGGGGGGTCATGATGTCCAGATCCCAGTCGGGCTTTACCTCAAAAACCTCCAGCACACTGTCCAGCATCTGCCGGTGCTGGGCGGTCACGCAGCAAAGGCTCTCGATCTCCGGCCGGGAGGCCAGTTCCTTCACCAGCGGGCACATTTTAATAGCTTCCGGCCGGGTGCCGAAAACGCTCATGATCCGCAGCTTATTCATGGCTGCCGTCCTCCTTCTGCTTGTCTTTTTCCTCGTGATGGCCCAACTCTGTCAGTTCTTCCAGTTCCTCGTGGAACTCCTCCTTCACTTCCTTGGGGAACACCACCCGGGCGGCCACAACCGCCACAACGCACAGAGCGATCAGCAGAAGCATGGCCTTCGCCTCGCCGCCGGTGGTCAGCACCACGGCGGACAGACCCAGAATACCGGAAATGACGTACAGCGTTGCCACCGCCTGCTTCTGGTTCAGACCCATGTCGATGAGCCGGTGATGGATGTGGCCCCGGTCCGCGTGCATGGGGCTCTGGCCGTGGGCCATCCGGCGGATCATGGCGAAGGCTGTGTCGAAAATGGGCAGACCCAGGATCAAAAACGGCACGGCAAAGGAGATCACCGCGTAGAATTTGAAAAGGCCCTGAATGGACATGGTGGACAGAATGAAACCAAGAAATGTAGCGCCGGTGTCGCCCATAAACATCTTCGCGGGGTTCAGGTTATAGGGCAGGAAGCCCACGCAGGCACCCACCAGCGCCGCCATCACCACGGCCACCTGAGCCTCGGAGCAGATCAGGGCGATGACCAGCACCGTGGCGGCGGAGATGGCCGACACGCCGTTGGCCAGACCGTCCAGTCCGTCGATAAGGTTCACGGCGTTGGTGATCCCCACGATCCACAGCACCGTGATGGGGACGGACAGCCAGTTCAGCACCCAATAGGCATTGGGAGAAAAGATGTTGGGGTTGGATAACGCCTGAATGGACACGCCGTTCAGAACCGGGATCAGGGCCGCCGCGATCTGGATCACGAATTTCAGCTTGGCGGGCAGGGCCATGATGTCATCCACCACGCCCAGCACCACGATGATGACCGCGCCCAGCAGGATGCTCTGCATCTGGGGGTTCAGTCGGATATCCACGAACAGCAGGATGCTGGCCATAAAGCCGGTGAAGATCGCCAGACCGCCCAGCCGGGGGATGGGCTTGTGGTGCATCCGCCGCTCGTCCTTGGGCACGTCGATCGCACCCACCTTGTAAGCAAAGCTCTTGACCACCGGTGTCATCAGAAAGCTGACCACCAGAGCCGTCAGCAATGCCAGCGCCACCGGCGCCATCAGCTGATTGTCAAATCTCATGTTTCCTCCGCCGTTACCGGGCCAGGAAGCCCACTTTTTTGTAGACCTTGGACAGGGTGCGGTTGGCTACATAGGCAGCCTTCTCCGCACCGGCGCGGTACACGCTCTCCAGATAGGCCTTGTCAGCCAGCAGGCGCTCCGTCTCCTCCCGGATGGGGCGCAGCAGCTCCACCACGGCCTCGCCCACGGCGGTCTTGAAGCTGCCGTAGCCCTGACCGGCAAATTCCGCCTCAATAGCCGCGTAATCCCTGCCGGTGGCCACAGAGTAGATCTGCATCAGGTTGGAGACGCCGGGCTTGTTCTCCGGGTCAAAGCGGACGCAGGCGTCGGAATCGGTCATGGCCTTCTTGAACTTCCGCAGGATATCCTCCGGCTTTTCCAGCATATACACGCAGCCGTTCTGATCCTTGTCGGACTTGCTCATTTTGCTGGTGGGGGTGGTCAGGCTCATGATCCGGGCGCCCACCTTGGGAATGTAGGGGTCCGGCAGCTTGAAGGTATCGCCGTAAAGGCCGTTGAACCGGGTGGCAATGTCCCGGCAGATCTCAACGTGCTGCTTCTGGTCGCCGCCCACGGGCACCAGATCCGCCTGATACAGCAAAATATCCGCCGCCATCAGAGCCGGATAGGTAAACAGGCCCGCGTTGATGTTGTCCGCGTTCTTGGCGGACTTATCCTTGAACTGGGTCATGCGGCTCAGCTCGCCGAACATGGTGTAGCAGTCCAGCACCCAGCCCAACTGGGCGTGGGCCGGAACATGGGACTGGACGAACAGCACGTTTTTCTCCGGGTCCAGACCGCTGGCGATATAGGCCGCCAACTGGACCAGGGTGTGCCGCCGCAGCTCCGCCGGGACCTGCCGCACAGTGATGGTGTGCATGTCGGCCATCATATAGTAGCAGTCATACTCATCCGCCAGCGCCGCCCAATTGCGGATGGCACCCAGATAGGAACCCAGCGTCAAATCGCCGGAGGGCTGGATGCCGCTTAGAATTCTTTTTTTCTGAACTTCGTTCTCCATAATAGTACCTCGCTTTTCTGTATTTCAGCCGGAAACCGGCAGACGTATCTGTACAGGGCATATTTTAACTGATACAGTATACCACTCCCCCTTAAAAATTGCAATCCGAACTCTTGACTTTCCTGTCTGAAATAGGGATAATGTATTTTGTGTAATTACGTATATTTTGACATGGAGGTATCATTCATGGCTTTGGATAAGACATTTTTTGAAGATTTGGAAGCCCGTATCCCCAAGGGGAAGGTCCGTACCCGGTTCGCCCCCTCCCCCACCGGCTATATGCACGTGGGCAACCTGCGCACCGCGCTGTACACCTGGCTCATCGCCCGCCATGCCGACGGCACCTTCATTCTCCGGATCGAGGATACGGATCAGGGCCGTCTGGTGGAAGGCGCTACGGACGTGATCTACCGCACCATGAAGGAGTGCCATCTGGATCACGATGAAGGCCCGGACGTGGGCGGCCCCACAGGCCCCTATATCCAGTCCCAGCGCCGGGACCTGTATCTGCCCTACGCCCAGCTCCTGGTGGAAAAGGGCGCAGCCTACTATTGCTTCTGCGAGAAGGCGGAATCCGAGGAGGACTCCGGCGAGTTTGACCGGGCGGACGATCCCTGCCGGAATCTGAGTGAGGAAGAAGTGACCGCCAATCTGGCTGCCGGTAAGCCCTACGTGATCCGTCAGCGGATCCCCCACGAGGGCACCACCACCTTCCATGATGTGTCCTTCGGTGACATCACCGTGGAAAACAAGACTCTGGACGATCAGGTGCTGCTGAAGCGGGACGGCTTGCCCACCTACAACTTCGCCAACGTGGTGGACGATCACCTCATGGGCATCACCCACGTGGTCCGGGGCAGCGAGTACCTGTCCTCCGCGCCCAAGTACAATCTGCTGTACGAGGCCTTCGGCTGGGAGGTCCCCACCTACGTCCACTGCTCTCCCGTCATGCGAGACCAGCACAACAAGATGTCCAAGCGCCACGGCGATCCCTCCTACGAGGATCTGAAGGCTCAGGGCTTCCTGACGGACGCCATTCTGAACTATGTGGCGCTGCTGGGCTGGGCGCCCAAGGGCGAATACGCCGAGCAGGAGATCTTCTCTCTGGACGAGCTGGTGAAGGTGTTCGACATCGCCGGTATCTCTAAGTCCCCCGCTATTTTCGACATCGAGAAGCTGACCTATTTCAACGCCACCTATCTCCGGGCCATGGAGCCTGCCGCCTTTGCAGAGGTTGCAGAGCCTTACATCCGTCAGGCGGTGAAGAACCCCGCCATCGACGCCGCCGGGATCGCCGCGCTGCTGCAGGCCCGGTGCGAAAAGCTGACGGACATTCCCGAAAAGGTCGATTTCTTCGACGCATTGCCCGATTATGACGTTGAGTTCTTCACTAACAAGAAGTCCAAGACCAACGCCGAGGTCTCCAAGGCTATGCTGGAGGCCGCCATCCCCGCTCTGGAAGCCATTTCCGACTGGACTGTGGACGCGATCCACGATACCCTCATTGATCTGGCTGCCAAGCTGGAGGTCAAGAACGCCACGCTGATGTGGCCCGTCCGCATTGCCGCGGCCGGCAAGCTGGTGACGCCCGGCGGCGCCGTGGAGATCTGCCACCTGCTGGGCAAGGATGAGACCCTGCGCCGTCTGCGTCTGGGTCTGGACAAGCTGAACTAACCGAGAAAGAAGGAGCCTTTCTATGAGCAATCTTGTGATCCCCCAGGGCTACAAGGCCCCCCTGCCTAATTATGAGCTGCAGCGGGCCATCGCCTTTATCAAAGAATCCTTTCAGACCAACCTCTCCAATGCCCTGAATCTGCGCCGGGTGTCCGCTCCCCTGTTTGTCACTTCCGATTCCGGTCTGAACGACAACCTGAACGGCACGGAGCGTCCCGTCCGGTTCGACATCCCCGGCGTTGGGGGCAAGGACGCCGAGGTGGTCCACTCTCTGGCCAAGTGGAAGCGTCTGGCCCTGAAGCGCTACGGCTTCCACGAGGGCAAGGGCCTGTACACCGATATGAATGCCATCCGCCGGGATGAGGAGGATCTGGACAACATCCACTCCGTCTATGTGGACCAGTGGGACTGGGAGAAGATCATCTCCCGGGAGGACCGGAACGAGGCCTATCTGAAGGCCACCGTCCGGGCCATCGTTGCCGCCGTGTGCGAAACCAGCGACGCGCTGAACGTGGCCTTCCCCAGCCTGCGGGTAAAGCTGGACCGGGAGGTGTACTTCGTTACCACGCAGGAGCTGGAGGACCGCTGGCCGGACAAGACACCCAAGGAGCGGGAACACGCCATCTGCGCCGAGCACCACACCGTGTTCCTCATGCAGATCGGCGGCAAGCTGAGATCCGGCGAAAAGCATGACGGCCGTGCCCCCGACTATGACGACTGGGCCCTCAACGGCGACATTCTCATGTGGAACCCCATTCTGGAGCGGTCCTTTGAGATCTCCTCCATGGGCATCCGGGTGGATGAGGAATCCATGGCCCGCCAGCTGAAGCTGGCCGGGTGCGAGGAGCGGGCGGAGCTGCCCTTCCACAAGATGCTGCTGAACGGCGAGCTGCCCCAGACCATCGGCGGCGGCATCGGCCAGAGCCGTCTCTGCATGCTGATGATCGGCAACTGCCACATCGGCGAGGTCCAGGCCAGCATCTGGGACGCCGAGACCATGAAAAAATGCGAGGAAGCCGGGATCATCCTGCTGTAAATACGCAGAACCAGTCCCGCGGCAAAAATGCTGCGGGACTGCTTGATGTTCTCAGTCCAAAATGAACCCCCGTCTCCGCGAGAAGCGGAGACGGGGGTTTTCACTTATTCTTCGGCTGCGATGTCGGCAGCGATCAGGTCGGCCAGCTCTTCCAGTTTCCGGTACTGCTCCTCCTTCACGGCGGAACGGATGGTGATGGGCGGTGCGATCTGCTCCATGCCCTTCATCTCCTCCAGATGCTTGGCCATGAGCCGGGCGGCTGCAGGGCCCCAGCTGCCGTTTTCAATGAGGGCCACGGTGCGGTTCTGGAGTGCGTGGGCCTTCAGTTCCAGCAGCAGTGTCTCCATGGGGGTGTAGATGCCGCCGTTGTAAGTGGCGCTGGCAAACACCAGATGGCTGCACTGGAACGCGGCGCTGACCTGCTCGGATACGTCGGTGTGGGACACGTCGAAGATCCGCACGTGCCGCACGCCCTTTTCCGCCAGACGGGAGGCCAGGATCTCGCAGGCGTTTTCCGTGTGGCCGTAGATGGAGCCGCAGAAAATAGCGGCTGTCCACGCCTCCGGCGTGTAGGTGCTCCAGCGCTTATACTTTTCCAGGAACCAGCCGATGTTCTCCCGCCAGATGGGACCGTGGAGGGGGCAGAGGTACTGAATATCCAGTCCCGCCGCCTTTTTCAGCACGTTCTGCACCGGCGTGCCGTATTTGCCCACGATGTTGGTGTAATACCGACGGGCGTCGTCCAGCCACTCCTGCTCGAAATTCACCTCGTCGGCGAAGATGTTGCCGTCCATAGCGCCGAAGGTGCCGAAGGCGTCGGCGCTGAACAGGGCCTTCTCCGTGGTATCATAGGTCATCATGACCTCCGGCCAGTGGACCAGCGGGGCCATGACAAAGGTCAGCTCGTGGCGGCCCAGGGACAGGGTATCCCCCTCCTTCACCGCCTGGAAGCGGCCCTCCACCTCCATGGGGAAGAACTGCTTGATCATGGGCAGGGTCTTGGCGTTGCCGATAACGGTGGCCTCCGGGTAGCGGCTCAGGACCGTTCCCAGCGTGGCGGCGTGATCCGGCTCCATGTGGTTGACGATCACATAATTCAGAGGCTTGCCCTGCAGGGCGTGTTCCAGATTCTCAAAGAACCGCTCCGCGATGGCCTGATCCACCGTATCCAGCAGGGCCGTCTTTTCATCCTGGATCAGATAGGCGTTGTAGGAGACGCCCCGGGGGATGGGATATACATTTTCAAACAGGGCCAGCCGGCGGTCCGAGCCGCCCAGCCAGATCAGATCCGATGTGATCTTTTTCGTACAATACATAGCTGAAATTCTCCTTTTGATTCATATTTCCGTTGGGTAAATGACTTGTCGAACAAAAAGGCACACGGACTGGAAGCCGTGTGCCTTTCGGAAAGGGCCGTCAGTCGCCCCAGATGACATTGGTAATGGTACCGTCAGAAAATTCGATATACTCGCTCTTGAGGATATAATCGGTCTTGCCGATGCGGACCTCCTGATCGCCCACCTTGGTGGTCATGACCTCGGCGGTGGGGGTGGTGGTGGTCACGGTGAAGATCAACGTCACATGGTCCGGGTCCGTGACCCAGTTCCCATTGGCATCCAGCACCTGATAGGTCTCCTTCTCCACGGCCTCGATCTGGCCGCCCACCAGCGCACCGGAGGCCATCAGCGGAGACGGCAGATGGGCCTGACAGTTTTCATACAGTTCCGGGGCCACGCCCTCCACCTTCACCTGATAGGTGACTTTCGTCTGGGGCCGCTCATAGTTGATGCTGTCGCCGTTTTTTCCGATAAATTTCCAGGCCGCCAGCGCCAGCACCGCCACGATCAGCACAATGGCGATGAGGTCGATGATATTCAGCTTTCCGATGCGTTTTGCTTTCTGTTCCATGATTTCCTCCGTAACGGGCTTGGCCCGATTTTTCCTTGGTAGACATTTCGTGTTCTCTATTGTATAATATTTTCCGCTATTTCACAAGGATTTTTTTGGAGGCGCTTTTATGAAGGTCATCCACCTTATCAGCGGCGGCGATTCCGGCGGGGCCAAGACCCATGTGCTGAGTCTGCTGCAAAATCTGAACAAAACCATCACCGCCCAGCTGGTCTGCTTCCGGGACGGCCCCTTTGCCGAGGAGGCACGGGCCATGGGGATCCCCACCATGATCTGCGGCGGGAACAACATTCCCCATCTGCGGCGGGAACTGACGGCATACATCAAGGAGGGCGGCTATCAGCTGATCCACTGTCACGGCAGCCGGGCCAACATGATCGGCGCACTGCTGCGGAAGCCCACAGGCCTGCCTGTGGTGTCCACCGTCCACAGCGATTACAAGCTGGACTACATGGGCCGCCCCTTCGCCCGGCTCACCTTCGGGGCCATCAATGCCTGGGCGCTCCGGCATCTGGACTACCGCATCGGTGTGTCCGACGCCATGGTGGACCTGCTCATTGACCGGGGCTTCCCCCCCGACCGGTTCTACGCCATCTACAACGGCATCGACTTCACCCCTGCGCCGTCTCAGGGGGACCGGCTGGCCTATCTCCGGGGACTGGGGGCCGACGTGGAGGAAAACAGCGTGGTGGTGGGCATCGCCGCCCGGCTGAACCCCGTCAAGGATATGTCCACCCTGATCCGGGGCTTTGCGGAAGGACACAAGTCCTGCCCCCGGCTGCGGCTGGTCATCGCCGGGGACGGCGAGGAGCGGCAGAAGCTGGAGGATCTGGCAAAGGAACTGGGCGTGGAAAAGGAGGTCACCTTCGCCGGCTGGATCAGCGGCGGTATGGATCGGTTCTATTCCGCGCTGGATGTCAACGCCCTGACCTCCCTCTCCGAGACCTTCCCCTACGCCCTGACGGAGGGCGCCCGGTTTCATCTGGCTACCGTGGCCACCGCCGTGGGCGGCATCCCCTATCTCATCGATCAGGATGTAAATGGATATCTCTTTACACCAGGAGACTGGCAGTCTTTAGGACACTATCTGGCTGCTCTTGGCAATGATGACGCCCTGCGGCATGAGATGGGTGAAAAGCTCTATGAAAAGGCCTCCTCCAAATTCTCCATTCAGAGTACGGTGGATACCCAGCTCCATATCTATGAAGAGATCATCCGCCGCCACAATCGTCCCAAACGGGACCGGGACGGCGTGGTGATCTGCGGTGCTTACGGCCGGGGCAACGCCGGCGACGACGCCATTTTGGAGGCCATTTTGCAGGAGATGCGCTCCATTGATCCGGACATGCCTATTACCGTTCTCACCAAGGACCCCAAGGCCACCCGCCTGACCTACCGGGTGCGGACGGCGGGTCGGATGGACGTGGGCACCTGGAAAAAGGCCATGCGCCACGCGGGGCTGTATATCAACGGCGGCGGCAGCCTCATTCAGGACGTCACCTCCCGTCGGTCCCTGTGGTTCTATCTCCATAACATTCAGGCTGCTCACAAGGCGGGCTGCAAGGTACAGATGTACGGCTGCGGCATCGGTCCTGTTCTCCGGGAACAGCACCGAAAATTAGCGGCCAAGGTGCTCAACGCCAATGTGGACGTCATCACCCTCCGGGAGCCGGACTCTCTGAAGGAATTGCAGTCCATGGGCGTGACGAAACCGGAGATCCTCCTGACGGCGGACCCGGCTCTGACCCTTCCCGCCGCCAGCGAGGACGAGATCGACAGCGTTCTGCTGCGGGCGGGCATCCCGCCCCACGGGAAGTACCTGTGCTTCGCTCTGCGGAATTGGAAGGGCTTTGAGGACAAGGCCCCCCTGTTCGCGCAGGCGGCGAAATACGCCTACGAGACCTACGGTCTGACGCCGGTGTTCGCCGCCGTGGAAAAGCATCTGGATCCGGTTGCCGGTCGGCTGGCCGCGGCAGGGCTGGACATTCCCCACTATTTTCTGGATGATGCTGGCAGCGCCGGGACCATCATCGGCGCGCTTTCCCGGATGCAGGCCGTGGTGTCCATGCGGCTCCACGCGCTGATCTTCGCCGCCGGACAGGGCATCCCTCTGGCGGGCGTGGTGTATGACCCCAAGGTCTCCGCTTTCCTGCGGTATATCGGTCAGGAGAACTTCCTGGATCTGGACGCTTTGACGGCGGATGCCCTCAAGGCCATGATCGACCGCATGGTCAGTTCCCCTATCTCCCCGGAGGAACAGGCTGCTGCCGTGCAGAAGCTGCGGCAGATCGAACAGGTCAATGTGGACACGGCCCGCCGCCTACTTGGGAAATAAACTTTGCCTGTAAAGCAGTTTTATATCACACACTATGCAACACAAGGATGGCCAGACCTTACGAGGTCTGGCCATCCTTCTGCTTTCCATACAAGGTCTGCTGGACGGTGATGGTGGTCAATGTGCCGGTAAGCTGTACCAGCACCGCCGTCAGCAGCGCCAGCTCATCCTCGCTCAGATTCTGGGCGATGGCGACGGCAAGGGTGTTCACCGCTGTGGTAAAGGCCAGCGGATCAAAGTCCTCCTTTGTCATTCCACCACCCCCTTCCTCTATCCTATGAGGAACGGGGCCGTTTCAGTCCGCATTTGCGGGTGGGCCGTTGTTCTTCCATCATGCAAAAAACCTCCCACGGTGTCCCTTCATTTATAGAGAAACCGTGGGAGGTGCTTGTTTTATTCGGTTTTCTCGCCGGCGTGGTAGGCATTGGTATGGACGTTGATGAACTGTGCTTTCAACTTGGAATAGAGGATGGTCTGGCTGGAATACAGCCCCTGATACCCGGAGAGCATATAGCTCAGGCAGCAGGCCAGGGCAAAATACAGCATTCCCTCCGCGCCGAACAGCTCCACCGCCAGCAGCGTGGACGCCACCGGGCAGTTGGTCACGCCGCAGAAAACAGCGGCCAGACCTACCGCGGCGCCAAAGCCCACCGGCAAACCCAGCAGCGGGGACACTGCGCAGCCGAAGGTCGCGCCCACGAAGAAGGAGGGTACCACCTCGCCGCCCTTGAAGCCCGCCGCCAGCGTGACCGCCGTGAAAACCAGCTTCAGCAGGAAGGCCCAGGGCACCGCCACGGTCTCCTGCTCGATAGCCCGGGTCACGATGTCCATGCCCGCGCCGTTATAGTCCGTGCCGAATATCCACGTCAGGGCGATGACGGCGAAGCCGCCGCAGATCACCCGCAGCCACGGGTTTTTGATCCGCTTCATCAGGTGTCCCGCGCCGTGCATCAGTTTGCAGAACAGGATGGACACCAGCGCGCACAGCACACCCAGCGCCGCCACCCGGACGAACATCCCTACCGACTGATCCGGCACCGCCACGGTGAAGCGGGTAGGCTCCACCCCCAGACGGACGGACACGCCGTAGGCCACCAGCGCCGCCAGCAGGCTGGGATACAGCGCCACATGGTAGAGCACGCCGATGCTGATGACCATGATGGCAAATACCGTGGCCGCCAGCGGCGTTCCGAACAGGGCGGAGAAAAACGCCGCCATGCCCGCCAGCGTAGCCACCCGGAGATCCCGGTCATCCAGCCGGAAGGTGCGGCCCATACACTGACCGATGGTGCCGCCCATCTGAAGGGCTGCGCCCTCCCGTCCCGCGCTGCCGCCGCACAGGTGGGTCAGGACCGTACCGAAAAAGATGGCCGGCAGCAGCAAGATAGGCAGCCGCTTTCCTTCATGGACCGCGTCGATGATATCGTCGGTACCCAAGCCGTCCGTCTCCGTCAGCTTGTAAAAGCTCACGATCACAAAGCCCGCCAACGGCAAGAGATACAGCACCCAGGGGTGCGTCCCCCGGAAGGCCGTCACCTCATGGACGCCGAAGTGGAACATGGTCCCGATCAATCCGCAGACCACGCCGATGGCGGACGCCGCCATGGTCCATTTCGCAAGCGTCCACCCGTAAAGGCACCACCGCCGCAGAGCGGTTTTCGTTCTTTTGTTCACTGTATGTGCTCCCTCACTTTACCGCCGCTTTTTCTATCAACACACTGTTGAAGGGTTCTTCCAGACTTTCCGGGTGCTTGAGATTCCGGAACAGCTCCGCGAAAAAGCGGGAATACTCGATGCCGGTGGCGATCCGCTCGTCCATGACAACGCTCATAGGCATGATCTTCTTCCGGACGCCCTCCGGAGCCAGCGGGTCGGGGACGGGCCGCCCCATGCAGACGAACACGCTGGTAGTGCCAAACTCGTAGCAGTGATGGAAAATGCAGGGCGTGTTGATGGAGGCCAGATTCGTCACAAACAGGCTGGTATGGAAGGGGCTCAGTTCAATGATAGACCTAGGCAGCAGATCATGCCGGTCCAGAAAGCCCGCCAGTGCAAAGACCGCCCGGGCCAGACCCGGCACGCCGAATACGAATTTCGCAAACCGGTCGGTGTCATTATTGTGCTGAATGTTCTGGTTCTTCTCGATGGTGGAGCGGATCTTCTCCGTCACGGTAAACACCGTGTCCTCCGGTTCCAGATACACCTTCAGAGAGGTCTCGTCCGGCGTGCCGTCCGCCCGGGTCTTCAGGATCACAAAGCTGAAGCAGAAGTGGTTCCGCTTATAGATCCGCCGGTTCATCACGAAATAGTTGATCTTTGGATTTTTCAGCACTGCGCGGTAATAGGCGGACACCAGCAGGCTCATGTGGGTCACGGACCGCCCCTCCCGCCGCTTTGCCCGGATATAGTCCCGGATCGCGTCCTCATCCAGATTTTCTTCCGCCCAGTTCTGGGCGTCATACCGCTTTGGCATGACATAGGGAAGCGCCTGCATGATGGCAGTCAGATCCCGTACTCTCGTTCCGTCTGGTCGCATAGCCATTCCTCGTGCTTTCTCACCGTCAGCTCCGGGGTAAACGTGCCCGCTGACAGTATGGTGTCTTTATTATAGTTAAGAATCTGTAAATTTTCAAGCTAAACCGCAAAATGTGACAGATAGCTCCTCCTTACCGGTCATTCCGCCAGCCCACTCCGGCCGTCAGCAGCCCCACTATGGCAGGGAGTAGCCAGAGGCTTCCCCCCGTGCGCCACACCAGCCACGCCGTCCCGGACGCCGCCGCCAGCGCCGTGGAGATGCCCACCCACCGGCAGCCCCATTCCGCCGTTCCGGGACCGGCCAGCCATGCCAGCAGGAAATACAGCGCCCGTCCGCCGTCCAGCGGGCGGACGGGCAGCAAATTGAAGGCGCACAGCACCCCATTGGCCCCCGCCGCCGTAGTACACCCCATCCTGCCGAGGATCGCAGCCGCCAGCAGATTCGCCAACGGCCCCGCCAGAGCCGATGCCAACTCCTGCCCGTAGCCCATGGCCCCCCGGACCTCGATCACCGCTCCCAACATGCCGACCCGCAGCCGCCGGGCCTCCCCGCCGCAGAGCCTTAAAGCCAGCAGATGCCCGATCTCGTGCCACGCTGCCGCCCCCAGCACCGTCAACGCCATCTGCCAACCGCAGCAGAGGGCGAACCATCCCACCAGCAGAAAAAAGCCGCCGGAGACGGTACACTCAGGCGGTTTCCACATAATAGATCGGGTTCAGGTAGACCCCGTCCCTTTGCAGTTCGAAATGCAGATGCGGCCCGGTGGCCATGCCGGTCTCTCCTACCTCCCCCAGCTTCTCTCCCTTTTTCACCGCCGCGCCGGAGGACACGGAGATCCGTCCGCAGTGGGCGTACAGGGTGGTGCAGCCGTTAGCGTGGGTAACGGTGCAGTATTTTCCGTAGCTGCTGCTCTCCCCTACTGCCGTAACGGTGCCATCGGCAAAGCAGGCGATGGCCGTACCGGTATCCGCCGCCAGATCCACGCCGTAGTGAAACCGCTCCGTCCCCTCCAAGGGGTGATCCCGGTAGCCGAAATTGGAGGACAGCACGCCCTTCACCGGCGTCTCGTGATCGAAGCCCAAAATTGCCTGCCGCATACTGACGTTTTCCGGCAAATCCTCGTCGGAATAGAGCACAAGGTCCATCGTCTCCAGCTCCTCCGGAGCCGGGTCCTCTCCCGCAGGCGGGATCGTGTTCAACGGCTCTGCATCCCGCCAGTTCCGCAGCTCCGTCAGTGCCGCGCCGTCCGCTGTCCGGGCGGCGGTCTGCCGGGTCTCCGCGCCCTCCGGATGGAACACGGCCCGGTACACCTCGTCCGCCGCCTCCGCCGGGGTCCCATCCTTGGTAAACAGCCCGCCCACAGCGGAAAATACCGCCTGCACATCGACGCTCCGGGTCATGGCTTCCGACAGCTTTTGGCTGACGCCCGCCATCCTTCCCGGCAGCAGCAGCTTCGCCGCCACCAGCAGCACGAAAATGCCGCCGCAGGTCACCAGACGGATGAGCCGCAAACGCTCCGCCGCCGACAGGGCGTCCGTTTTTCCGGACTGACGGCGTCCCACCTGACGCGCCACCGTTCTTTTTCTGCCAACCGATGCGGCTGTCCGCCGCCCTGACCGCCTTGCCGTCATCCTTCCTGCCCCCCATCGTTGAATTCTTTCAACTCTATGCGGGGATTTTCCGCAATATGCCTTGACATCCCGAACCGGATACCGTATAATGGTAAAGCTGTATCCGGGTGTAGCGCAGTTGGTAGCGCGCATGGTTCGGGTCCATGAGGCCGTGGGTTCGACTCCCGCCACTCGGACCAAGTAATGATAATCCGAACTACATGATCGATCCAAATGGGTCATGTAGTTCGGATTTATCATTTCTATTGAAAATGTGCTTTGAAGAAAAAGTGCGGGAGAAATTCTCCCGCACTTGTCATTTCCTTTGCTTTATGCTATATTTTAATCACCTAAACAACTCCAATAATATCGGTTTACGGAGGTGCGATATGAAAATATACAACGTCAAATATTTTATATGGGGCATTATTTTCCTTATCCCTCTGCCTTTGTTTGCGTTTGGTAGCATAAAAGCCGATTGGTGGCAATGGATGCTTTCCATTGGTATTTCTTTAAAGTATTTATCCGTTGGCCTTTCAAAATCGGAAAACGAACGACAAGAAAAAATAGAAAAGAACTACCAAGGGGTATCGCAGAAACTTTTCGGGAAATATGTGATAATTAAAACAAACTTACCTTGGGTTATTACAGGCAGTTTCTCCTCTATAACTCTATTTGTAAGATTTGTATTTGATGTTATCATTCCTGTTTGGATTGTCGTTTGCTTCGTAATTGTGCTCACAATCTCCGTTTTTTATAGCGACTGCGTCAAGGGATGTTCGCAAAAAGGACTCCTGAAAAATGGAATTAAGCTACGATGAGCAGCGTTGCCTCAATGGATTCCTGGCTGAGGTAGGCTCTTGAGACAGACCAGTCCTCGGCATACTC
>Ga0256405_10001421_pt1 | contig 65318 bp, 57 predicted proteins | sample RumenRJG_02DNA_FD_189096 | JGI IMG/M metagenome (GOLD analysis project Ga0256405, IMG submission 189096) | Bovine rumen microbial communities from Lethbridge, Alberta, Canada - RJG_02 | ecosystem: Host-associated > Mammals > Digestive system > Stomach > Rumen | place: Canada: Alberta... | reverse complement strand
TGTCAGCATACCCTTCCTCCCAGTTCACCTGATGTCTCTTCCCCGCGGCATGCCCATTCATCTGGCATGTCTATTTATCCTGAATAAATCATATTTCAGATGCCAAATAACTTCAACTAGTCTCCTCAGCACAAAGCAGGAATCGAAGGGCTGCGCGAAAGAAATTCTTTATCAGTCAGGATCTGTGATACAATGCTTCCCGGACACTTTCAGAAATATGCATTTATAAAGGAAAGACCGGGTCTTCATGAAAGAAAAACATTTTGATATCAACGAAAATGGTGCTTCCGTCCGCTGCCGCCTTCTGGTGGAGGAGGACAGCCGTACACATGATCGTGTCGTTATCTGTACACACGGATACGGCAGCAGCAAGGATGTAGCAAATATCACCCGTTTCGCGGAAAAGTATCTGTCAAAGCATAAGGCGGACGCCGTGATCGCCTTCGACTGGCCCTGCCATGGGCAGGACGCAAGAAAAAAGCTCGAGCTGAAAGACTGCATGCTTTACCTGACGCTTGTCACAGACTATGCAAAAAATACGCTGCAGGCCAAAACGCTCTTCAATTATTCCGTCAGCTTCGGCGGCTACCTGACTCTGAAATACATCGCAGAAGTCGGGAACCCATTTGAAAAAACTGCACTCCGCGCACCCGGCATCCGGATGCACGACCTGATGCTGAAGAATGTGAAAGACACTGATCTCGAGAAGCTGGAGAAAGGCAAGGAAGTGATGATCGGCCTTGACCGGAAGTTCAAGGTCGACAAGTCCCTCTTTGATGAGCTGGCAGCGAGCGATGTCCGCAAATATGAATATTTTGACTGGGCGGACAGCATGATCGTCATCCACGGAACAGCCGATGAGATGGTTCCGATCAGTGATTCAGAGAAGTTCTGCGAGGACAACGTGATCGAGCTGGTTCCGGTCGAGGGCGCAGATCACCCCTTCCGCAATCCAAAGCTTATGGACACGGCCATTCACACGATTGTCGAATTCTTCTCTGAGTAACTCTCCAGAAAATACAAAGGGCCATGCATCGATATTGAGGATGCATGGCTCTTTTGATTGAGTTCAAAAGCTGATGAATTTAGTCGTATATGCCTGTTGTTCAGTATTCCGCAAACAGCTTCTGCAGCTCAAGTACCATCCCCTCTGGCAGCTCACGCTCAAAAGCGGAGACCTCCCTGCCTGCAAGATTCCGCACCATCGCTTCGGTCAGGTCTGCTTCTCTCCCTAGCTCCCATGCGGACAGAAATCGCTGCTCATCGTGGCAGGTGTGCATGCCAAAGCCGTCTCTGTCGTACGTAAGGGCCGGAACGCCCTTCCAGGCAAACGTGTTGGCGTCCCCTGACCAGATGCTCTGCCTGACTTCCGCGTCACTTCCATATTCTTCTAGAATTGTCCGGATTTCAGATGCAAATGATTCGCTTCCTGTCACGCCGATGACATCTGATCCGATTGCCTGCCCGGCCAGATCGATGTTGATGTCTGCCAGACACGCCCTAAGCTCCGATTCGTGACGCCGCACATAAGCATAGCTTCCGAGCAGCCCCTGTTCTTCAGATCCAAGCCAGGCGAAACGCACTTCTCTGTCTGCCGGGTGCACGTAAAAGCGTCTGTACAGCTCCACCAGGACGCTGCATGCTGCCAGGTTGTCATACGCCCCCGGTCCTTCCGGTACGGAATCGTAATGAGCGGTCAGAAGTATGTAGCCCTTCCTGTCTGTCTTTCCGCTGACTGAAGCGCAGACATTCTGCGAGGTTTTCCGGACGATACGACTGTCAGTCGTCAGTCTTGCCCAGGTTTTTCGGCTGCTTCCGGGGAGTTGAGGCTGCTTCTGAGGTTCATCCGCTGTCATCTTTTCGATCAGCATCGATACATCCTGGCAGTGAATCGTGGCGCCGGGGATTGTTCTCTCCTCGCCGCGGCTGATCCGCCGTCTTGCCGGAAGCCTGTCCTGCCCGGCGTCAATGGGCGTCCCTGTGATTGTAAGATACGCCGCGATGCCTGCCTCTGAAAGCTTTCTGTACAAGTCAGAGCTGACTGCTTGATTCAGCATGACGATGCAGCCCTTTGCCAGCGACAGCGCATGGGGACCGCCATCCTCGACATACACAAGTGGCCCGCCTGCTTCAAGCTGCTCAGTTTCCTCATTCCACACCGGGCCGTCCAACGACAGATCCGAATAATCGCTCTGCCGTACCGGCCTGTCATATGCCCGCACGGGGATATGCAGAACACTGGCCTTTGAATCGATGCCGGACACTGTCAGTGCGGCTGTCTGTTCACAGAGCCAGATTGGGAATGACTCTGTCTCAGGCTCTCCGCCTGCCATGCGGATGGTCTTCGCGATATACATTGCGGCTTCCCTCTCCGCGCCGCTTCCGGCAGGCCTAGGCTGATCAAGTGCTTTCATCCACTGTAAAAGCCTCTGCCCAGTCGTCCCGCCCGATTCCCGTTCCTTCCTTCTGTCCAAAACAGTCCTCCTTCACAGATTCATGATTCGGATGAGAAGGCGCCCTGTCCCGACCTGATAGCCGCCGGCTGAAAAGATACCGTGCCCGCTTCTGTCTGTCACAAAGATGAAAGGAAGCTGCCCCGGATCCAGATAAAAGCTGCGCATCAACATCTCCCTCTCCGACGGGTCCTCTGCATAACAGCACTGAATCGATGGAAAACGATCTGTCACCTTCCGGACCAGTCTCTGCTCCTTCTGCATCGGTGTATCAGTGATCAGCGAAATTACAGGCGCAATCCGCTCATACGACTCCGCGTTATCCAGCATTTCGTTCAGAATGTGCTCCGTCGGTTCCTGCCCCGGGGCCAGCCAGATGTACAGCCTCTTCTGTCCGTTCTGCTGCCGGACAGATTCCCCATTGTCCGCTCTCAGATGAAGCGGCGTCATGTCGACAGAGACAAACATCTCCTCTGGGCGGATCTGCTGCATCTTCAGACTGATATCCTCTTTTCTGCCCGCCTCCGCCCGGATATGGCATTCCAATACGTGCGCATTGCCATTCGGAAGCCGCTGTGCGGTAACCAGGCAGTACCGTCCCGGTACAAGCGGAATGTCCATGCGCCCATGATTCCAGTTATCCCTCAGGGCGAGGAATTGATCCGGCTTACCTTCATCGGAGAGCCGGGTCAGCCCCCAGGTGGTCTCATATTTGACATCTGTTTCATCGCCTGTGCGCAGGGTCAGGCAGGATGTCTCCCTCCGGGAGCTGTTGAACGGAAGATATTCCGCCTGCGCCGAGGATGCTCCTTTTTCTGACCAGCTTGCCGATACCCGGTATTCTGCTGTTCCATCATCTTCCCGGATTCTTGCGGGGATCCCGCAGACACGGGCGACTGCCGCCGCCAGCACCTCTCTGGAGTTCTGATTGCAGACACCACTTCTCAGCGCTGCTCCGGGCGTCATAATCAGTTCTCCGAAGTCTTCCTGCGGCAGTTCATGGACATGACTGTTCACAAAATCCCAGATCTCTTCCGGATGCATTGAAAAGTACGTGATCCGTTCCTTACCGAGAAATGCCGAAACTTCCTCAAACCAGCTGCTCAGGACTTCATTCCCGATGCGCAGACCGACAACCTCCGAATCCGATAATGTTCCTTTTAAACCATTCTCAATAACTGCTGAAAGGTGCCCCCGGACAATCTCCTCCCTACAGTCGGTCAGATCTTTTTCACTGAGTGAAGAGAGCACTGTTTTCTTCACAAGCGCCTGCTCCGGTGTCACGAGAGCATTCCTGAGGAAAGCTGTCCCAGATGCTTCCCAATCCTTCGTCCGCTTGTTCCGGATTTCCGCTGCCCTCTCCAGGAACGCGCTGTCCGCTGTCCTCTGCCCGGCGTCTGCCTGCGGATAGAAGACAGGCTCCTCGGTCGGTGCCGCGTACTCAATCTGCTGCCAGCCTTCATCATAATCGTTGTCCAGGTTGTGACCGTCCGGGCTGCAGCCTGCTGTCGCCAGCCTGACCTCTGCATCGCCGCTTCCAGCCTGCAGGAATGCATCCTTGAGCGCATTGCTGAGCGGATGGATCCGGAGCATCCCGTCGCCAGTGAAAAAGCTCAAATGTCCGTCTTCGTCTGTTTTTTTTCGGGTCAGGGTCTTCCAGGAGCCTTCGTTATAGACCTGCAGCTCAATCTCGACAGCCTTTTCCGTCTGCCCGGTTCTTCTCTCCGTCAAGGGCTGGGCTGCAGCAGACTGCTCCGGAGCGTCCGGTTTTCCGCCTGTCTGCCCTGGCGCGACACCTTCCTGCGGAACCTGTACCCGGATCTTCCGGATTTTTCTGTATCTGGCTGTCTGATTGCATTCTGTCACGCAACCGTCTGTCCCGATGATGTCCTCATCCTTCAGAAACGCACCCTTTGTATAAGCCCTGCTTCTGACCAGCATGGTTCTGGAGGAGGCTCTGTTGAACCATCCCTGGTTCAGAACAGACTGCGGCTCGCAGGCGCCGAGGAACTGCCAGCGGCCTGAGACCCAGACCTCAACCCAGGCATGGTTGTCGTCCGTGTGTGCCCACCATGGCGCGTAGACCTGCCGCGCCGGCACGCCTGCCGCACGCATGGCATTCACCACAAAGACGGACTCCTCCCCGCAGCGGCCATATCCTCTGCTGTAGAAGGCTTCCGCCGAGATCGTCCGGATATCGTCGCTGTGATACGTTCCGTTTTCCGCCGCCCAGCGGTTGATTTCCAGCGCTCGCTCCTCCTCCGTCTTCGGCTTTTCCCATCCTTCATGTCCTTCATACAGACGGCGGTCCAGCTGCTCTCCAAACAGCTCCCGGCACGGCCGGATCTCCTCATTGTTGACACGGTGAAACAGGACATACTCCCCGAAGAAATCAGCCGGGAGTGCCGCGACCTGGCTTCTGTTCTTTCTCAGCCAGACGCCGCGGCGCGCAAAATCCAGATACGTCTCAGCCGGGTACATCATCACGTCAGAGACCGGCATCCAGGCATACAGAAATTCCAGCGCCGTACGAACATCTGCATCCAGTCTCTCCAGATATCCGTCCGACGGAAATCCGGTTAAAGCACAGCTATTAGCAAGGCTGCTCTCCTGCATCGCTGCATGTGCCATGCAGAACTTCAGCCTGCCTCTTCTCTCCAGAAAACGATTATGAACCTGAAGATCCATTTTCCCCGTAAACAACATGATGTCTGTCCTCTTTCCTTTATCCGAGAATCGCCCTTGCTTTGCGGACTTCTTCCTCGTCTGTCCTCCAGATTCTGTATTCAGAACTGCTGTCCTCGCCCATGCTCACCGCAGGATTCCGGTAGATCATGCGGCTCGATACCGCCATCTTTCCGGACATATGGTAGACCGGCGCATGCAGCTCCTCTTCCAGATGCTCCAGATTCCCGGAATTGACACCGCCGCCCGGCATGATGTCCAGTCTCCCGTCCGCGCCGGCTATGATAGCCTTCAGATTTCCGATGCCCTTCTCCACGTCCGGCGCCTGGCCGGATGTCAGGATCGTCGAGATCCCGCCGAGTGACTCAATATCCCGGAGCGCCTGTCCGGCATCCCTCGCCATATCAAACGCGCGGTGGAAGGTCATATCCATCGGCCCTGCCGCTTCCCGGAGCCGCTTCATCCGCTCCAGATCGACATCTCCCTCCGGCGTCAGACAGCCGGTCACAACCGCATCCGCCCCCTCCTCCCGGAACAGGGCAACCGCATCGCACATGATTCCGAACTCATACGCGCTGTAGCAGAAGTCCCCGGCACGCGGCCGGATCAGAACGCGCACCGGAAGATCCGTGCAATACCTGACGGCTCTGTAAAGAGAGAGCTCCGGCGTAGTGCCGCCCATCGGCAGGCATCCGCAGAGCTCCAGCCTGTCCGCCCCGCCGCGAGATGCCGCCAGGGCAGACTCCACACTATCCACACAGACTTCCAGTTTCGTCCTTTTCATACCGGCTCCTTCAAATAATATCGACGCCGACCGATTCGATCAGCTCCCGAATCTCGGGATTTGGTTCCTCATCGGTGATGACCGCATCAATATCATCCAGCTTTGCATACTTGTAGCATTCATTTGAATCAAACTTCTGATGTTCCATCAGGACATACTTATGCCTCGAGGCTTTCAGGGCAGCGCGCTTTGTCAGCCCGTCCTCCGCGCCGAGCGTTGTCAGCGAATAGTCGGAATCTGTCGCGTCGATCCCGCAGCAGCCGAAAAATCCCTGGTCAAAGCTGTAGCTTCGGATTGCCGCCGCGGCCTCAATCCCTATAAAGCCGTTGACGCTCGTATGCATCCTGCCTCCCGTCGCGATCGGCGTGATGGAGGGTGACTTCACCAGCTCCTCCAGGATATCGATCATGTTTGTCACGACACGAACCTTGATTCCCGATGCCGCCAGATTCTGTGCAATCAGGACATTTGTCGTCGAGACATCCAGAAAAAGCGTCTCCCCGGGGCGGATCAGGGCGGCGGCCTTTGCCGCGATGATCTTCTTCTCCTCCGTGTGAACCGTCCTCCGCTGGACGACCTCACGATTCAGGGTATAGTCTCTGGAGAGCAGCGCCCCGCCGTAGATGCGCTTCAGACTTCCGGCATTCTCCAGCGTCTTCAGGTCCTTCCGGATGCAGTCATCCGTCACACCGAAGCGCTCGCTCAGGTCGCGAACCCGAACCTTCCCGCTCTCGCGCAGGCTCTCAAGAATTTTCTGCTGCCGCTCCTCCGTAAACATGTTCTCCCTCTTTCTGTCATGCCTCCAGTTCCAGCTCCAGAACCGTATCGGTCTGATCCGGGAGCACCGGGTCCGGTCCCAGATCCGCAAACAGGATGTCCGGATAGTCGCTGTGCACCCAGGAAGTGGAAATCTTCACCTCCGACCCGTCCCGGAGAAGCCGGACCCCCTTCACCTTGTCCTTGGGGATTCCCGGAATCGGGAACGGTCCGATGGTATTCTCAAAGATATGGACATAAATCCTGCTGCCCTTCCGGGTCAGCCGGTACATCCCCTCCGGCTTTGCCGCACAGGCTCCGCAGCCGTAAATACTGTCTCCATTTTCCCGCATGAAGATCCCGATCTCGTGAAGGATCCGGACGGACTCCTTTGGGAAATTGCCCTTTGCATCCGGCCCGACGTTCAGGATCATGTTTCCGCCCTTTGATACACACTCCACCAGCTTTCTGACCAGCATGGAAGATGGCTTGAAGAAATGATCCTGCGCGCAGTAGCCCCAGTGTCCGTTCATGGTCACGCAGGCTTCCCAGACAAGGCTGTTCCCGGCAGGATCCTTCAGCCCTGCAGGCGGGATCATCTGCTCCGGCGTGATAAAGTCACCATGGTAAGGAGTCGGATGCCCTTCCGCAAGCGAGCCGAACCCCTCTCCGCTGACCTCCAGTCTGTTGTTCAGGATGATATCCGGCTGAAGACTCCGGATCATCGACACCAGCTCGGTGGCCTTCCAGGCTTCCCCTCTCAGATCGTCATAGGAGAAATCGAGCCAGAGAAGGTCGATCTTCCCGTAATTCTCCATCAGCTCCCGCACCTGCGCATGCATGTACTTCAGGTAGCGGTCAAAATCACGTTCTTCGTTGCCGCACTCCGGATGGTTCCTCATCGGGTGCTGGCGATCCTTGTAATGCGGAAAATCCGGATGCCGCCAGTCGATCAGGGAAAAATAGAGCCCGACCTTCAGCCCCTGTTCCCGCACAGCCTCGACATACTCCCGAACCAGGTCACGATGGCAGGCCGTGTTGGTCGACTTGAAATCCGTATACTTCGAGTCATAGAGGCAGAAGCCATCATGGTGCTTGGCCGTCATGACCATATATTTCATCCCGGCATCTTTCGCTGCTTTTGCCCATTGTCTCATATCCAGATCGCGTGGGTCAAAAGCATCAAAGTATTTTCGGTACTCGTCATTGGTCATCTCCTCATCGCTCATGACCCACTCCCCACGTGCCGGGATGCTGTAAAGCCCGTAGTGGATGAACATCCCGAATCTGGCTTCGGTGAACCATTTCATCCTTTTCTCATATGCTGCGCGGTCAAACTGATACATCTCAAGTCTCCTCCCGGTATCTTTCTGACAGGCTGTTTTCAAGTCTCACGGTCACTTCTCTGCACCTGACCATCCCACAGAAGTCTCTCAGTCTGCCTCATGGCAGGCGACAAAATGTCCTGGCCTGAGCTCTCTCAGCTCCGGACGGCTCTTTTTGCAGACATCACTTTTCACCGGACAGCGGCTGCAGAACCGACATTCATTCTCCGGCAGTGAAATCGGGCTGGGCACGGAACCATTCAGCATGATTCTTGAGCGCTTCTTCTCCACATCCGGGTCCGGCAGCGGAATTGCGGAGAGCAGTGCCTGCGTGTACGGATGCATCGGATGCTCGAACAGCTCCTCCGCCGGCGCCACCTCAACCAGCGCGCCCATGTACATGACTCCGATCCGGTCACTGATGTGGCGGACCATGGACAGATCATGCGCGATGAACAGGTAGGTCAGCCCGTGCTCTTTCTGGAGATCCTCGAGCAGATTGACCACCTGCGCCTGGATCGAGACGTCAAGTGCGGAGATTGGCTCATCGCAAACGATGAAGTCCGGCTGAACAGCAAGGGCACGCGCAATCCCGATGCGCTGGCGCTGCCCGCCTGAAAACTCGTGCGGAAAGCGGTCCGCATGCTCCTTCTGCAGCCCCACACGCTCCAGAAGCCGGATCACCGTCTCCCTGCGCTCCTCCTCAGAAGCATACAAGTGGTGAGCATCCATCCCCTCCGCTACAATATCGATGACCTTTCTTCTCGGGTTCAGAGAAGCATACGGATCCTGGAAGATCATCTGCATCCGTCTCGTCAGAAGATGGCGCTGCTCCTGTGAGGTCTCCTCGCCGACCTTGATGCCGTCAAAGGTAATCTCTCCGGAAGTCGGCTCGTACAGGTGGATCACCGTCCGGCCGAGCGTGGACTTTCCGCAGCCCGACTCTCCGACCAGTCCGAAGGTTTCCCCCTTGTTGATATGAAAGCTGACATCATCGACAGCCCGGAGCACTTTGCCCCGTCCGACATGGAAATACTTTTTCAGGTGCCGTACCTCCAGAAAAGGTGTCTGTTCTGTTCCCACGCTTACGCCTCCTTCGCTCTGGGGTCAAGCATCCAGCAGGCTGCCCTGTGTGCTGTTCCCTGATCATAGAAATCCGGCATGAACTTCTCGCAGACCTCCATTGTCTGGCGGCATCTTGCTGCAAATGGACAGCCGGCCGGCGGCTTCATCAGTCCGGGCGGTGTCCCCGGGATCGGGTGAAGCCGTTCCTTGTCCCCGGCTCCCGGGATCGAATCAAGGAGTGCCTTCGTGTATTCGTGCGCCGGTGAATAGAAGATATCCCTTACATCTCCTGTCTCGACGATCTTTCCGCCGTACATGACGGCGACTCTGTCCGCGATGTTCGCCACAACGCCCAGGTTGTGCGTGATGATGATGATTGATGTCCGGACCTTCTTCTGAAGTTCCCGCATCAGATCGAGAATCTGCGCCTGTATGGTCACGTCCAGCGCTGTTGTCGGCTCATCCGCGATCAGCACATCCGGATCGCAGGCAAGTGCCATCGCGATGTCAACCCTCTGACGCTGCCCGCCCGAAAGCTGATGCGGATACTGTCCGTACCGGGTCTCAGGATTGGAGATGCCGACAAGGTCAAGCAGCTCCACGACACGCTTCCTGCGCTCGTCCGGGGTCATCTCCTTGCGGTGCAGCTTCAGAACCTCCTCAATCTGCTTGCCGATCTTCATCGTCGGATTCAGAGAGGTCATTGGGTCCTGAAAGATCATGGAGATATCGGATCCGCGCAGCTTTTCCATACGCCTGTCCGAATACTTGCTCAGGTCTTTTCCGTGAAACAGCACCTGGCCGTCTGTGATCCTTGCATTCTTTGGCAGGATCTGCATCACTGCCTTCATCGTCATGGACTTTCCGCAGCCGGATTCTCCTACGACCGCGAGGGTCTCCCCCTGTCTGAGGCTGAAGGAAACATCCCGGACTGCATGGATGATGCCCTTCTGCGTCCGGATATCCACGACGAGATTCTTCACTTCGAGTACATTTTCCATCTGATTCACCTGCTCATCTGCGGATCCAGGGCATCCCTGAGACCATCACCGAGGATACTGAAGCACACCATGATCAATATGATAATGATTGCCGGGAAGATCATCACATGCGGATAGTTCTGAAGAACCTGGTAGCCATTGTTGATCAGGACACCGAGGGAGGCCTGCGGCTCCGCCAGGCCGATCCCGATGAAGCTCAGGAAGGCTTCTGTAAAGATCGCGCTCGGGATGGTAAACATGACGTTGATGACGATCACGCTGACGGCATTCGGTACCAGATCATGCAGAATGATCCCTCTGCTGCTTGTCCCCAGTACCCTGGAAGCCAGAACAAATTCCTGGTTCTTGAGTTTCAGGATCTCCGCCCGGACCAGACGTGCCATGTTGACCCATCCGGTTATGGAAAGTGCCGCGATGATCGTCCCGACGCCCGCCGGAAATGCCATCAGAAACAAAATCACAATGATCAGGCTCGGAATTCCAACCAGGACTTCGATGATCCGCTGCATGATGGCATCCACGCGTCCGCCGAACAGAGCGGAGACGGCGCCATAGGTCACGCCGATGAAGATATCGACCAGCGCCGCGACCACCGCAATCATCAGGGAGATTCTGCAGCCCATCCAGCACCGCACCCAGAGATCCCGGCCGAACTGGTCTGTGCCGAAGATGTGGGCCTTGTCCGGAAGCGCAAAGATTGCATTGTAATCCGGTTCCTTGAAGGAATAGCGAGAAAACACCGGTGCAAAGATCGCCAGAAGAACAATCGCTGCCAGAATAAACAATGCCGCCACAGCCGCCCTGTTCTGCCTGAGCCTGTACCAGGCATCCGCCAGCACCGATGTCATCGGCGCGTCAAGGTGTTCCCTCTCCGCTTCATCCACCTTCACCTTTCGGAACATGGAGTCCTTTACACAATCATTGGTCATCTTAGTCCTCCTGTTCCTTTGAAAGCCGGATGCGCGGGTCGATCAGTGAATAGATGATGTCGACAAGCAGGATCACCAGCATATAAAACGAAGCGTAGAATACCGTGATGCCCATGATCACGGGATAATCATTTCCCTTGATACAGTCGACAAACAGGCTGCCGATTCCCGGGATGCTGTATACGCTCTCCACCGCAAGGGAACCTGTCATCAGGTTGATGACGATTGGTCCGAGGATGGTGACAACCGGTATGATGGAATTCCGGATCGCATGAAACATCAGGATCCGCATCTGGCTGAGGCCCTTCGCCTTCGCGGTCACGATGTAGTCCTGGTTGAGAACATCGAGCATCTCCGTCCGCATGAACCGGGCAACCATCGCAGTGGCGCTGAAGGAGAGTGCGATCGTCGGAAGAATCGAACACTTCCAGTTTGTCCAGAATCCGATCGGCAGGATTCCCCACTTCAGGCCGACAAAGTACTGAAGCAGCGCCGCCATGACAAAGTTCGGGACAGAGACGCCCAGCACCGCGATGATCATCGTGATGGCGTCAATTCCGCTGTTGTGGTGCCAGGCTGCCAGGATTCCGAGAATCAGCCCGATGGCCAGTCCGATCAGGACCGCCTGTGCACCGATGAGAAAGGAAGGTCCGAGTCTGGACGTGATGATGCCGGTAACCGGCTGGTTGACATAGGTAAAGGATGTCCCGAGATCACCGCGCAGCATATTCCCGAGATATTTCACGTACTGGACCGGTACCGGGTCGTTCAGCCCGTACATCTCCAGCACCTTCTCCTGCTGCGCCTGCGGCATGGAGGCGAACCGTTCCGGATCGAATGGCGTCCCGGGCAGCTTCTTCATCAGGAAGAATGTACAGGTCGTGATCACCCAGAGCGTGACCACAATATAGATCAGTCGTTTAACAATGTAGCGAGCCATGAGCCGCCTTCCTTCCACATGATTCTGATATAAATCAGGCTGCATGTTGATTCCCATGCAGCCCAATTGATCAGCACCGCTCTCTCATGATGTCCCGTCAAAGCAAGTTGCCGAGCGATGTTGAATCCGGTAAACATTCAGGTCCCGAAGCCGGGACTCTGCGGCATACAGCGGCATACAGCCGCCCGCATCACTCGAAGTGTGCGTACTTGAATTCCATCGGTACCCCGATCGGATGGCTGACCAGATCCTTCAGATTGGACTTGGTCAGAACCGCATGTCCTCTGTGGTAGATCGGAGCCACCACCGCGTCTGTCTCAACGAGAAGCTTTTCTGCGTCAAGCATATCCTGCAGTCTCGCCTTGTCATCCGTCTGGGACTTTGCATCTGCGATCAGTTTGTTGTAGTCATCGTTCTTATAGTTTCCACGATACGGTGTGCCGTTCGTCCACAGATCCAGGTACGTCATTGCATCGTCATAGTCAGCGCCCCATGCCGTGAAGCCGAACTGGTAATTGTTCGCATCCATCTGCTCGCCGCGCCCCTGCATCGTCTTGGTGTCGATCTTGACGCTCAGGCCAAGGTTCTGCTCCAGCTGACTCTGGATGAAGGTTGCAACGGTCTTCATGACACTGTCATCGCCGATCAGGAGCGTGACTTCCTTCGGAGCATCAGAGCCAAGCTCCTTGACCGCCTTGTCATAGCACTCCTTTGCCTTCTCCGGATCATACGGAGAGACATCACCGTTCAGCTCTCTGAAGGTCTTGGTTCCATCGCCTGCCATTCCATCCGCAATCAGTCCGGTTCCGGCAGCGGAGCCATCCGCAAGGATGCTGTCAACAAGCGTCTTGCGGTCAATCGCAAGGGAGATCGCCTTGCGCATATCCACGTTGCTCATGACCGGATCGGTCAGATTGAACTGCAGATAGTTGGTTCTGAAATCGGTCAGCTGGGAGAATTCCGGATTGTCCTTGTTCGCCGCGACATCCGTTCCGGTAATCTCGACCTGAGACAGCTCACCTGCCTTGTAGGCATTCAGGGCTGCCGCGGAGTCCTTCATGACACGGACCTTCGCATTCTCGATCGCGACGTTGTCCGCATCCCAGTACTGATCATTCTTGACAAATGTCGCACCGACTGCCGGATCGTACTCTGTAATCTTGTAAGGTCCTGAGAACAGCATGTTATCCGGCGTCACATCAAACTGGTCTCCCTGGGCTTCGCAGAATTTCTGGTTGACCGGGAAGAACATCGACATTGTAGTGAGTCCGAGGAAATACGGCGTCGGGTTCTTCAGCTTGACCTGAAGGGTCTTGTCATCGACTGCCTTGACCTCCACCTTGTCCTCTGAACCGCTTCCCTCATTGTATTCCTGGCCGCCGACGATGTAGTCCGTCATCAGGAAGCTGTATCCGTTGGTCGCGTCCGCGCTCATCTGCTTCAGCCATGCGTAGACGAAATCCTGCGCCGTGATCGGCTCTCCGTTGCTCCACTTGATGCCATCTCTCAGATGGAACGTGTAGGTCAGCTTGTCATCTGAAACCTCATACTTGTCGCAGAGCGCCGGCTGCGGAACATTGTCAGCATCCATCCGGAACAGTCCTTCCTGCGCCTGGTTCATCACAAGGAAAGCCTGACTCTCGGAAGCTGCCCACGGAACCAGTGTTTTAACCTCCGCGTTGACCGCGACATCCAGCTCCTGTCCTGCATCATCAGCCAGCGCCGGAGCCGCGCTCATCCCTGAAGCCATCACCATCGACAAGATACCTGCCAAGACTCTTTTGTTCATATGTCCCTCCTGCTTGTTTTAGCGGTGAAACGATGGTTACCAATCTTCTGCAGTTGATTTGAGCGTATTATAGGGCATATTCTTATTGTTTTCAATTGGTTTTATCGTATTTTTTATCATTTGTTATTGTTTCATTCGGATATGTGTGTATGTTGCACAAATATTTATTGTGTATATAGGCATATCGCCGGTTTTTCGGTTTTACACAGGCAGCCGCAATCTTTCCCGGACAGGCAGACCTTCTTCCCCACGGTACCTGCCCTTTTCCAAAAACAGGAGGGAGCCTCCGGTTTTTCTCCGAAGACTCCCTCCTGCTTTCTGCTTGTTCTGTTTGTTCTGTTAACCGGCACAGGGCCGGCGCTCATCCATCCGCCTGCTTACCTCACAATACGGACTCTCCTGCCGATCTCCTCATCATCCTTTTTTCCCGGCTCCTCCACGATACCGCCGAAGGGCATCTGCGCGATGAGTTTCCAGTCCTCCGGAACATCGAACAGCTTCCGTACTGCTTCGTCGATCACCGGATTGTAATGCTGAATATTCGCCCCGATTCCAAGCTCGCGGAGCGCGGACCAGATTGAGATCTGAAGCATTCCGTTGGACTGCTGTGCCCAGACCGGAAAGTTCGCCGCATACAGTGGAAACTTCTCCTGGAGCGCCTTCACAACCGATTCATCCGTGAAGTACAGAACGGTTCCGGCGCCTGCACGGAACCCGTCAATCTTCTCTCTGGACACCTTCCCGCCAAAGACATCATAAACCGCATCCCAGAGCTGATTCTGCTTTTCTCCAAGCGCAACAATCACCCTCTGGCTCTTCATGTTGAAGGCATCCGGCACAAGCTTCACAGCCTCCTGGACGGTCTCGACAACTTTCTCCTCGCTGACCGGAAGGCTTTTGTCAATCTGGTAATATGTTCTTCTTTTCTGCAGTGATTCTATTACACCCATCTGTTTCTCCTTATTCTCAGTTGTGATTCATCGGAAGTCTCTCCCGCAGCGGCTTCCGCCCGGCTCTCTCAGCCTTCATGCTGCGTCTGATGCTGCTGCATCTCCTTCTCTGTCTCCTTCTTCTGTCTTACGGCTTCAAGCCGCTGAGCCTTCTCCTGCTCGGCCTTCAGGAGCTCTTCGTCCTTCCCTTCATTCTTCTTGTCATCCTTGAAGATGTACTTGTGCTGAATCTTGTAGCTCAGGAAGAACAGCACGACATCCGTGATCACCTTGAAGCCGACCGCGGAACCGCCGAGGACACCCTTCAGCACACTGACGATCAGGGCGCTCAGCAGACACTGGACGGCTGACAGTGCCATGAACTCGCCGGCGCTTTTGGCCGACTGCTGGGCCTTGTCCGACTTGAAATGAAAGACAAAGTGCTTTGTCAGCAGGTAGTTCACCGACGCCGAGATCAGCCTCGCACACACTGTTGCATAGAGGATCGCGAACATCTGCCCCCGGAACGTCACGCCGGTGAAAATCCCGAACATGATGATGTCGACGATCGATGCCATTAGAGACGTAATCGAGTAGAGAATGAATTTTTTGACCACCGTCAGGATGATTCCGAACGTGTCGCCCGGACGCCGCGCCTTCTCATACCCCTTTTCAAAGGAAACATAGTGGACCGGTACCTGAAGGAAGCCGATCTTCTCAAAGGACATCAGCATCGCGGTCTCATACGAATACCGCTCCGATGGGACATCCAGACAGTGCTGCACCCTCAGATCCGGGATGCCGAAGATGCCGGACATGGGATCCGCCAGCCGCACCCCCATCAGCATGTGGTAGATCAGCTTCATGAGCACATTCATGCGGTAGTCATAGTCGGTCACCAGATGGCTTCCGAAGTCCCTGGAACCCACGACGATCGCGTACGAGCCCATCTCCTGTTCATTATGGAGAGACTCCGCCATCTTCTGCACATCCGCCACCGGTGTAAGCCTGTCGGAGTTCAGTGTGATGATCCCATCCGTCTGCCCGCTGAAATGCTCCTGGTAATGCGTCATCGCTGTCCGCAGGGATGCGCCGATTCCCTTATTCTCCTCGTGCGTCAGGACAAGTGCACCTGCACGTTCCACCTTATAGAACACCGGAAGCTTGTCTGTGCGGCTTCCGTCATTGACCACGATGATGTCCTGAAAGCCCGCCTTTTTCAGCTCGGAGATATACCCTGCAAAAGAAGCAGGCGGATTGTATGCAGGAATCACGATTACACATCTGTACGCCATATCCCTGCACCTCCTTCCTGCATACCTGACGTTCGTCGTGGGATTCACATCAACGCCATCATATCAGACGCAGGGTGCTTTTGTAAATGTCCGGCCGGCAAAGCCGCCTGCCGGCTGAAGCCCTCTCTCATCTCTCTGCTTTCTGCAGCTTTGCCATCACTTTCTTTTCATCATAGCGGCTCATCAGAACAGCTGCCAGCAGGCAAAGGACTGTCGAGGACACGGCCGCGATCCGGTAACCTGTTCCTGCGCTTCTTCCGATTGTCGCAAAGCTTGTAAACAAAAGCGCCGCCAGGCTCTGTCCCATCTTCATCGCAAATGTCCTCGCCGCGAAGAACATGCCATCGTGATTCTCTCCCGTGGTGATCTCATTGCTGCGGGCAATATCTGCCACGACCGTCTGGGGCAGGATTCCCAGGATCGCCATCGACGGTGCCGCGATGACCATGACCAGAATGCCGAAAATCATGCCCTTATTCGTTCCTGCCTGCCCGGTTGACACAGCGGTGATGAGATAGACAGCTGAAAACTCGATGAACGCCCAGACGATCATTCTCTTCTTCGTGATCTTCCGGGACAGCTTTCCCACAACCACATACAGGGCGACGGAAATCAACGTCATCCCGATATAAAGCACCGTGTTCATGGTCTCCGGGAGCTTCATCAGCGAGGTAACAAAGAAATTCAGGCCAGACTGAAACATCGTGACCGCCACCCAGTAGCACACGTCCGATCCGACAAATATGCGGAAATCCCTGTTTTTGAATGTCTTTGCAAGGGACTGAAATGCATTGCCGCTCACTGGCTTGATTTCCACATAGTCCTGTTCCCGGATGGTGAAGGTCGGTACCAGCAGGCAGACAAACGCGATGACTGCCTGCACAGTGAACGTCACGCGAATCGCCAGGACCCTTCCGAGCGCCGGCGTGAGTGCGCCCCAGATGAATGGGCAGGCATAGCCGAGCGCACTTCCGAAGATAAAGGTGAATGAGATCGCGGTTGACAGTCTCGTCAGCTCCTCCTGATTCTTCGGCAGCTCCGCAATCAGTGCATTGTACGGGGTGCAGTACAGTGTCATGAACAGATAAAAAAGCAGCATCATGGCAAGCACCCAGACACCATTGACCGAGCTCTGTCCATTCACCGGCGCACAGTATACCAGCACCGTCACCACAGCAAGCGGCAGCGCCGCTCTTCTCATGAATGGAAGCCGCCTGCCCTTCGGATTCCGGCTCCTGTCCGACAGATTCGCAATCCAGGGATCTGTGACAGCGTCGAACACACGCCCCAGCGCATAAATGCCACCCAGAATCGTAAACACGCCCAGGATCATGCGTCCCTGCGGCAGAAACAGCGTCTGTCCTGCCTTCAGCATCTCCGTATCCGGCTCATAGAATGTAATGATCCAGTTTGTCACCAGCGCGGAAAGAATGCTCCACCCAAGCTGTCCGATTGCAAACAGCCAGATGACCTTGCTTGTCAATTTCTTCATACAAAACACCCTCCATAAAATATTCTTTGTCTATTTTAACACATGGAAGGCTGTTTTTAGCTGATAAAAATGCCCGGCTGATTGCTCAGCCGAGCGGAACATACGAGAAAAGTCTGTTACTTGTTCTTCTCGATGAAGCTTCTCATCGAAGCCTCCGGGATAAAGCCGACGTTCTGGTCCACCTTCACACCATCACGGAAAACAGCTACATAAGGGATGGACATGATCCCGAACTTCTCCGCAATGTCCGGATTCTCATCCACATCCATCGCATAGAACTTTACATCTGTGATCTCATCTGAAAGCTTCTCCAGAACCGGCCCGAGCATCTTGCACGGTCCGCACCATGTTGCGTTGAAGTCCACAACCGAAACTCCATCCTTCACTGCATTTACAAAATCTTCTGAATTGATAACCTTGACGCTCATAAGATATCCTCCTTCATGTACTTTCTAACATTCTGATCCAGATACGCTGCCGCACTGATGGCAGCCACATTGCCTTCCCCTGCTGCCTTGGCAATCTGATAGGGGAGTCCTGTCAGATCCCCGGCAGCAAACAGCCCCGGCAGGTTTGTCGCCATACTGCGGTCAACCTTCACATGGCTGCCGGAAAGCTCCAGCCCCGGCACCAGCTTGTCCGGCGCGACACTCTCCCGGAGAAGAAAGATGCAGTCCGCCTCCAGATGATCCGGAAGCGCTCCGTCCTGCAGCCTGCTCCCTTCTTCGGCTCTGAGAGAAGCGCCCTCGGGTCTGTAGGGAGAGTCTGTCAGCTGAAGCCGCATCCTTCTGTCTGCCTTCCCGACCGACACCGGCTTTGCCCACAGTAGATGTACCGATTCCGGAAGGGACACCTTTGACCGGTACATCGGAAGATATGTCACCTTTGAGCAGGTCTCACTTAGAAATGCCGCCTCGCTCTCCTCCTTCGGATTCCATCCGACAACAATGACTTCCTTCCCCTTGTAGAGCGGTGCGTCGCAGGTTGCGCAGTAGCTGACGCCGCGTCCGAGGTTTTCATTCTCTCCAGGGAGCGGCTTCCCAAAGGAGGTTCCTGTTGTCAGGATCACGGAACTTGCTTCCAGAAAGTCCTGATCTGCCTGCAGGCTAAAATAATCTCCCATTGCATAGATGCCTGCCACCCTTTTCTCTGTAATCGGGATGCCTGCAGCCTTTACCTGATCCAGAAGCCTCCGGTTCAGCTCCGGACCCGTCACATCCGGCAGCCCCGGGTAATTCACAATCATATGTGTCTTCGCGATCTTCTCAGATCCCTTCTCACTTCCGATCAGAAGAATGCTCTTGTTGCGGCTCTTCGCCGTCAGGGCCGCCGAGATTCCTGCCGGACCTGTGCCGACAATTGCAATATCATATCTCAATACGGCTTCACCTCCCTGTTTCTGCCCTCCTCGCTGCCGCCATCCCCGCCATGGACCGCTGCATAAAGAATAAACAGATTCATTCATTCATGATTCAATTAGATTGTGTGCAATCTTTATGGTTCCACTATACCTATACAAAGGATATCTGTCAAGCCCAATTTTTACATGTCCGCAGCATATCCCCATATCCCCTGCTGTATTTCTGTTGTGATGTGTGTTGCGATGTACCCCTGCTGTACGGTTGACACCCTCCGGCAACCCTTTTACAATGGCAGGGTGACAGCAGCATAGAAAGGATATCATCATGAAATTTTATTATCCGGTCATAATCGGTAAAAAAGATGAGGGAGGGTGGCATGCCTCCTTCCCAGACCTTGCGATGTGCGAGGTTGACGGGACAGATGAATTCGATGTGCTCCAGAATGCACGCGACGCGGCATACAGCTGGATTGACCTGGAGCTTCAGGAAAAAGACCCGAAGCTGCCTTCTCCATCCGATCCGAAGGATGTAAAGACAGCCCCCGGGCAGGAAGTCCGGATGATCCTGGTCAATTACCGTATGACCGAAGGCTGGGACGAGTGACTTTCAGCCTTCCCTCCCGCTTCGAGAAAGAGCTGCAGCCCGGGAAGGCTGCAGCTCTTTCTATCTGTTCATATGGGTTCACATCTTTCCTGCAGTTCCAGTCATCCTGCATTATACAGGATAAGACCTGCCGGCACTCAGCTCCTCGCGCACTTTGATGGCGCGATCCGGATAATTCGTGATGACAGCATGCACGCCGGCCTTCATGCAGGCTTTCATGTCCGCCTCCCGGTTGATTGTCCAGACGTTGACATCCAGCCCGAGTCTTCTGCAGTCCTCCATGTACCCGGGATACTGCAGACACCAGCCCGACGGATGAAGGGCATTGGCATGGAGCGCAGCCGCATACTGCGGTACATCGATGAACCCGTCCTCATACAGAAGACCGACCTTCGCCTTCGAATCGATCTGCTGCACACGTCTGACCGAGTAATGGTTGAAGGAGGAATAAATCACGCGATCCTCCATCCCGAACTTGTGGACAAGATGCACCGCTGCCGCCTCGATTCCAGGGTAGAAAAAGACGCCAGTTTTCAGTTCGATGTTGATCACCATCTTCGTCTCATCGTGCACGTACGCGAGCACTTCCTCCAGCAGCGGAATCTTTGCATCCCCGGCCCCGTACTCCGGATGGAGCTTTCCAAACGACATACTCCGGAGCTCCTGGAGCGTATAGTCCTTCACATACCCCTTGTGATCAGATGTCCGGTCGATCGTCTCGTCATGACAGACGACAAGGCTGCCGTCCGCAGACAGCTGGACGTCCAGCTCGATACCGTCCGCCCCGAGGGCTGCGGCATACTCAAACGCCGCCATCGTGTTCTCGGGAGCATATCCCGATGCGCCTCTGTGCGCCCACACCTTGACCATCTCAGCCTTTCAGCCCCCTTGCCTGGCGATCCATGTCCTCGACGACAATGTCGTAGATCTCACCAATCGACCTTCCGTACTCAAGCAGCTTCCAGGGCTCATTCGTATGAAAATGAATCTTCACCGGATCTCCGTCCCCTCCGACGGCGAGCAGGCAGTCTCCGTCGAAGTGCTCCGTGATATAATCCCGGATCTCATCCTCGTCCAGATCCTCTCCGTCAATCAGCATCTGCGTATCATAGCGGTATTGAAGCATAGCCGGCTCCTCTCATCATTCCTGATATACTGAACAAACATGCATGTTGTTTCTGATTCTTCAGTCATTTTAAGGCGGCACAGCCGCCCCTGTCAACAAACAGCGCCTGACTGGAAATGCGAGCCGCCCCCGGCTTCCTCCGGCTTTTGAAGCTGTCCACTACACCGGTCCCTTCCCGGTCAGATGGCGGTCTATCCAGCTCCTGATATCCTCGTACACTTCCTCTTTGCCGATTTCATTGGTCAGCTCATGTCGTTTTCCCGGATACAAGTGTATATCCACGTCCTTGATTCCGGCAGCGCGATAGCTTTCGAAGACCTTCCTCACTCCTTGTCCATACGAACCCACCGGGTCTTCTTCCCCGGATATGAACAGAATCGGGATGTCCTTTGGGATCCTTCCGACATGCCTCGGGTCCTGAATGTACCGGATGACATCAAACAAAGTCTGATATCCATTTACCGTGAACGTATAGGTGCAGAACCGATCGGCATTGTATCGATCGACAATCGCCGGATCACAGGTCAGCCAGTCATTCGCCGTACGCGGGTTCTGAATACGATCCAGGTATCCCTTGAAGGAAAGCTGTTTCAGAAATGCGGAGCGGTAGCGCTCTCCGTGCGTCAGCCTCAGCCAGCCGGCGATCAGGCACGCGGCACCCAGAACAGGTCCCGGCGTATAGCCTGTCCCTGAAAGAATTGCACCATCCAGTTCGCCGCCATATTCCATCAGGTATCTCCTTGCCAGGAAAGAGCCCATGCTGTGTCCGAACAGAAAAAGCGGTACATCTCCGTATGTTTTCTTTGCATACTTTGTAACTTCATACTGATCGTCGACGAGCGTTTTGCTTTTTCCCGCGCCGATATAGCCCAGATCCGCATCCCCTGCCGCTGTCTTTCCATGACCCAGGTGGTCATTTCCGATTACAAGAATTCCGTACCGGTTCAGCCAGTGCGCGAATTCCTGAAAACGTTCGACATACTCGACCATCCCATGCGAAATCTGCAGAATCGCACGGATCTCACCCTCCGGCTCCCAGACTTCAACATGCAGCCTGTTCTTCTGATCGGTAGACGGGATCGAAAGCTCTGTCATGATAATCTGCCTTCCATTGTAAATGAAAATCCGGCCCGTTTCAAAAACACCGTCAGACAAGTGTATCCAGCGCCTGTTTCAGATCCGCGATCAGATCCTCCTTGTCCTCGATTCCGATGGAAAGGCGGATGGAATCCGGATAGATTCCCGCGCCTTCCAGCACCTCCTTCGGCTGGCCGAAATGCGTGGATGTTGCCGGATGCGTAATCAGGGACTTGGCATCGCCAACGTTGACCATGAAGCCGAACAGATGCACCTTCTCAAGCAGAGAGGCAGCATCCGCCTGGCTCCCATTGACCCGGAACATCATCATGCCGCTGCACCCAAGCGGGAAATACTTCTGTGCGAGCGCATGATATCTGGAAGACTTCAGCCCCGGATAGGAGACGGAGCGGACCGCCGGATGCTGCTCCAGAAACTCCGCGACCGCCTGCGCGTTTTTGCAGTGTTCCCGCATCCGGAGCGACAGTGTCTCGATCCCCTGCAGGATCAGCCACGCGCTGACCGGGCTGAGATTCGCGCCGACATCACACAGATACACCTGGCGAAGTCTCTGGGAGAACATTTCCCGGTCCATCTTCTCAGCGCCGACCCAGTCTCTGTACTTCTGATTGAACGCCTCAAACTGCGGGAACTTCCCGTTCAGCCACGGGAATCCGCCCCTCTCGACGACCAGCCCGCCAATCGTCGTGCCGTGCCCGCAGAGATACTTCGTCGCTGAGTACACGACGATATCCGCCCCATGCTCAAACGGCCGAAACAGATAGGGTGTCGCGAAGGTATTGTCGATGACAAGCGGAATCCCGGCATCATGTGCGACCGCCGAGAGCGCTTCGAAGTCCGGTACATTGATCAGCGGGTTGCCCAGACACTCCACATAGATTGCCTTTGTGTGCTCGTCGATCTGTGCCCTGAATGCCTCCGGGTCATCCGGGTTGCTCACAAACTTCCCGGTGATGCCATACTGCGGAAGAATACCGGTCAGGAGGCTCGTTGTCCCGCCATAGATCGTCTTGACCAGGACAATGTTGTCGCCCGCCCGGCAGAGATTCAGGATCGTATTCGTGATGGCAGCCATGCCGCTCCCGAAGGAAACCGCCCGTACGCCCCCCTCCAGGGAGGCAATGCGGCGTTCCAGAACGTCATTCGTCGGATTCTCGAATCTGGAGTAGCTCTGCCCCTCCTTTGCGAACTTGAATACGTCGATACAGTTGTCAATATCTTTCAGGGAATAACAGGCGCTCTGGTAGATTGGAACTGCCTTTGACCCATAAGTATCCTCGTCCGGATTGTAGCCTGCGTGGAGCTGTCTCGTCGTAAAGCCAAGTGTCTGATCCCGGTCTGCCGTGAATGCCATCTCTGTTCTCCTTCCAGACACAGGAGGATCGGTTGGTCTTCCCGTGTCATTATCTGCTGTCTGTAATCGAATCTTCTGGATATTGTACGCCGGCTGTCCGTCTTCTGTCTAATATCCGATTATTGTACCCCGATATAGATGATATCTATATCGGGCAGTGCCCTTTCGCTTCATTTCAGTTATAATATGATGACAGTGTCAAAAGTCCGCCACCACGCCTGCCTGCATGCGAGTGGTGGCAGGACATATTGACACTCATATCGTCACAGCACAAAGAAATCCCGCAGCACAGTCTGCATTCACAGTAATTCCGGAAAGAGAGAATGGATATGACACTGAGCGAATGGTTTGAAACACAGAACTTCCCGGCAGAGGATGAGAACCTGGCATCTTCTTCCTGCCTGTATCTCAAGAAGGGCGCCGGCCGCAGCCTTAAGTCTGGCGGCGGATGGGTCTACGACAACGAGGTCGACCGTACAGAAGGTTTCTTCGATAACGGAGCGATCCTGAAGATTCTGGATTTCGACGGTTTCCCGCTCGGGTACGGCTTCATCAACACGGCATCCAAAATCCGCGTCCGGATGCTCTCAAGGTATGAAAAAAATGGAATCACCCCCGCTTTTCTGAGGCAGCGTGTCCGTGATGCCTGGACGTACCGCAAGGCCGTCATGGATACGGATTCATGCCGGGTTCTGTTCGGGGAGGCGGATTTTCTGCCTGGTCTCACGGTGGATAAGTTCGGGGATGTGCTTGTCGTGGAGTCCCTCGCGCTCGGGACGGAGCCTTACAAAGTGATGATCCTGAACATGCTCGCGGATGCAATGGCCGAAGACGGTATCCGGATCCGAGGCATCTACGAAAGAAGCGACGCCAAGGTACGTCAGCTGGAGGGGCTTCCTCGCACAAAAGGGTTTATCGGACCGGAGTTCGACACGAATGTGCCGATCGTTGAGAATGGCGTCCGGTATCTGGTCGACGTGAAGGACGGACAGAAGACCGGCTTCTTCCTGGATCAGAAGAACAACCGTGCGGCCGTCGCCGGGATCGTCCGGCGGCTTCAGACCCCGTCTGTGCTGGACTGCTTTACGCACACCGGCTCATTCGGACTGAACTGCGCCCTGGCGGGCGCCGGGAGTGTTCTGTCTGTGGATGCCTCCGACCTTGCCATCCGCCAGGCGATGGACAACGCCCGGCTCAACGGCCTGTCCCCGCGCCTGCTGCAGATGGAAGACGGTTTTCCATCCGATCAGAGCGCTCAGACAGGGCTCTGCTATCTGACCGCGGATGTCTTCGACCTTCTGCCGAAGCTTGATGCGGCAGGCAGGCAGTACGATCTTGTCATTCTCGACCCGCCCGCCTTCACAAAGTCCCGGCAGGCCACAAAGAATGCCGTCAAGGGCTACCGCGAGATCAACCTCCGCGGAATGCGGCTTGTAAAAGACGGCGGGTTCCTCGCGACCTGCTCCTGCTCTCATTTCATGGAGGAGGACCTGTTCCGCAAGACCTTGAAAGAGGCCGCCCACGGCGCCCGCCGCAGGCTCCGCCAGGTCGAATTCCGCACACAGGCACCTGATCACCCGATTCTCTGGGGCGATGACGAATCCTATTATTTGAAGTTCCTGATCTTTCAGGTCATAGAAGAACGGTAAACGCCTTAAAAAACGCCGCCGAAAGCCCGGTTGCCCAGGTCTTCGGCGGCTGAATTCATGTATGTATTCCGTCAATCACTCATGCTGCAAAGGCAGCTGTCTCTGCTCAAACGGCGCAGCGATCACTGTACTCTGATGTTCGTATAGCCCATCAGGCTCTTGTCCACGGCCTCGGCGCACTCGCGCCCCTGGCGGATGGCCTTGACGACAAGGGACTGCCCGGTGTGCATGTCGCCGCAGCTGAAGACCTTCTCCACAGAGGTCTGATAGCCTCCTTCTGCCGTCTTCACATTGGAGCGTTCCGTCGTCTCGACGCCAAACGCATCTGTCACATACTTCTCCGGCCCGAGGAAGCCTGCCGCGATTACAAGAACCTCACACGGCAGCTCCTTCTCGCTGCCAGGCACCTCTGTCATCTTCCGCCTGCCGGTCTGCGGATCCTTCTCAAACCTGAGTCCGACCGTCTTCACCGCGCGCAGATTTCCATCCTTGTCCTTGAGAAATTCCTTGATCGTCGTCTCGTAGATCCTCGGGTCATGCCCGAACAGCGCGATTGCCTCCTCCTGGCCGTAGTCGGTCTTGCTGACTTTCGGCCACTCCGGCCACGGATTGTCCGCCGCGCGCTCGTCCGGTGCCTTCGGCATCATCTCGATGGCCGTCACGGACTTGCAGCCATGGCGGATCGCGGTTCCGGTGCAGTCATTTCCCGTATCGCCTCCGCCGACGATCACGACGTTTTTCCCCTTCGTCTCGACATACTTTCCATCCTGGAAATGGGAATCCAGCAGGCTTTTCGTATTCCTCGCGAGGAAATCGACCGCAAAATAGATTCCCTTTGCATCGCGTCCGGGTCCCTTCAGGTCTCTTGCCTGCTTCGCCCCGCAGGCAAGCACGACGGCATCGTACTCCTTCAGAAGGGCCTTCGGCTTGACATCCTTCCCGACATCCATACCGGTCAGGAAGGTGACGCCCTCCTCCTTCATGATGCTGACCTTGCGGTCCACGATCTGCTTCTCCAGCTTCATGTTCGGGATCCCGTACATCAGAAGGCCCCCGATGCGGTCATCGCGCTCATACACCGTCACCTGATGACCTCTGTGATTCAGCATATCCGCACAGGCAAGCCCTGACGGGCCGGAGCCGATGATCGCCACCTTCTTCCCTGTACGCACCTTCGGCGGCTTCGCAGCGGCGTATCCGTGCTCATAGGCATATTCAATGATCGCATACTCATTGTCCCGTGTTGCGACAGCATCTCCGTGTACACTGCAGGTGCAGGCCTTCTCACAGAGCGCCGGACAAACCCTTGAGGTAAATTCCGGGAAATTGTTGGTCTTGTGCAGGCGGCTGTAGGCCTCCTTCCAGTTTCCATGATAGACCAGATCATTCCACTCCGGGCACAGATTATGCAGCGGGCAGCCGCTCGTCATGCCAGCGAGCATCATGCCCGACTGGCAGAACGGAACACCGCAGTCCATGCATCTGGCGCCCTGTTTCTTCTGCTCCTCGAGGGAGAGATGTTCATGGAACTCATTCCAGTTTTTGATGCGCTCCTTCGGGTCCTCCGAAACCGGATCGACCCTGTCATATTCCAGAAATCCCGTAGGCTTCCCCATCTTCCTGTCCTTTCTTCATACACGCATATCTGGCAGGCCGCCCAAACCACCCAGGCAGCCTGCCCGCTCAGACTACCGCTTTGTCACGATGTCTGCTTCATCTTAGTGGCTGCATCTTTCCCTTCCTGAATGCAGCTTCCCACATGTGCTGCCTGCAGAAGCCGGCACAGCGATTCCGGCAGCTTCCATGTCAGGTACGCCATCACGCACTCTGGCTCTGCTTCATGTAGAATGCTTCCGACTGCGCCTGCTCCGGCGACAGTCCTCTCTCCTCCGCCTTCGCGATCAGTCCCAGCATCTGCTCGTAATCGTGCGGTATGATCTTCTTGAACTTCGGAAGATAGTCCTCAAAATGCTCCAGAATCTCTTTGCCCTTCACAGATCCCGTGACCCGCACATGCTCCTCAAGCATTTCCTTCATATCCATGACATCGTACTTCGAGGTTATCTCCCTGGAGGACACCATGGTCTTGTTGATCTTGGTATACAGGTCATTATCCTCGTCGAGCACATAGGCAACGCCGCCCGACATGCCGGCTGCAAAGTTCTTGCCGACCGAGCCCAGAATCAGTGCCTTTCCGCCCGTCATATACTCACAGCCATGATCGCCACAGCCCTCGACAACTGCATTGGCCCCGGAATTGCGGACGCAGAACCGCTCGCCGGCCGTTCCACAGATATAGGCACTGCCCGAGGTCGCCCCGTACAGAGCGACATTGCCGATGACGATGTTCGTATCCTGGCGGAACCGGGACGACTTCGGCGGATAGACCACCAGCTCACCGCCGGAAAGCCCTTTCCCGAAGTAATCGTTGCTGTCGCCCTCCAGCTCCAGCGTCAGCCCCTTCGGGATGAACGCGCCGAAACTCTGGCCGCCCGCTCCCTCACAGCGGATGTGGAAAGTGTCACCCGGAAGGGTATTGCCATACCGCTTCGTGATCTCCGAGCCAAAGATCGTGCCGAATGCCCGGTCTGTGTTGCTGACACTCAGGCTCAGTGACGCTTTCTCACCCTTCTCAAGCGCATGACCGAGCTTTTTGAGAAGCACCTTCTCGTCCAGTGTGTTCTCCAGCCTGAAGTCATAGACCTTCTTCGGGTCAAATGTGACGCTCATCTTCCGCGCGTCATACGGATTGTTCAGGATCGCAGACAGATCGACCTTCTGCCACTGCTCCGGCAGATTGTCGCGCACCTTGAGCAGATCTGATCTGCCGACCAGCTCGTCCACTGTCCGGACGCCCAGCTTCGACATATATTCGCGAAGCTCCTCTGCGACGAACAGCATGAAGTTTTCGATGTACTCCGGCTTCCCGCAGAATCTCTTGCGCAGCTCTGGGTTCTGGGTGGCGACACCCATCGGGCAGGTGTCCTTGTTGCAGACACGCATCATGACACAGCCCATCGAGACCAGCACAGCCGTCGCAAAACCGAACTCCTCCGCGCCGAGAATCGCCGCGATCGCAACATCCCGCCCGGTCATCAGCTTGCCGTCCGTCTCCAGCCTCACCCTCGAGCGGAGGCCGTTCTGAATCAGCGTCTGGTGCGTCTCCGCAAGTCCCAGCTCCCACGGCAGACCTGCATTGTGGATCGAGCTTCTCGGCGCTGCTCCGGACCCACCATCATATCCAGATATGAGGATGACCTGCGCACCTGCCTTTGCAACGCCTGCCGCAACGGTACCGACACCTGCCTCAGAGACCAGTTTTACATTGATGTCGGCTGCCCGGTTGGCATTTTTCAGGTCGTAGATCAGCTGCGCCAGATCCTCAATCGAGTAGATGTCATGGTGCGGCGGCGGGGAGATCAGTGACACTCCCGGCGTCGAATGGCGAACCTTCGCCACCCACGGATAGACCTTCGCTCCCGGAAGGTGGCCGCCCTCGCCCGGCTTGGCCCCCTGCGCCATCTTGATCTGAATCTCCTTTGCGCTCATCAGATACTCGCTCGTCACACCGAAGCGTCCGGACGCGACCTGCTTGATCGCAGAATTGCGGTCGATGCCATCCTTTCCGATATGGAATCGTGAGGAATCCTCGCCGCCCTCTCCGGTGTTCGACTTACCATGCAGGTGGTTCATCGCGATGGCCATCGTCTCATGGGCTTCCTCGGAAATGGCTCCAAAGGACATCGCTCCTGTCTTGAAGCGCTTCACGATCTCCGATGCCGGCTCAACCTCCTCGATCGGAACCGGCTTTTTTGCATAATTGAAGTCCATCAGCCCTCTCAGCGTCTTGACGGAATCCTCGTCCTCAACCAGGTCTGAGTAGGTCTTGAACATCTTGTAATCGCCGTTCCTCGTCGCCATCTGAAGCGCATGGATCGTCGCCGGATTGTAGAGATGGTCGTCTCCGCCGGAACGCATCTGGTGATGTCCAGGGGAGTTCAGTGTCTCATCTGTCTCCACCTCAAGCGGGTCGAAAACGGCGGAATGCAGATCATCAACAGACTTCTCGATATCCTTCAATGTGATGCCGCCGACTCTGCAGACAACCCCCGGGAAATACGTGTCGATGACATTCTTGTCGATGCCGATCGCTTCGAAGATCTTCGATCCGGAATAGGACTGAATCGTGCTGATCCCCATTTTCGAGGCAATCTTGACGATGCCGTCCCGGACAGCGCGGTCATAGTCATCGACCGCCGCGTACGGATCCTTGTCGAGCATGTGGTTCTCGACCAGCTCCCAGACGGTCTCCTGGGCAAGGTACGGGTTGACCGCTGTCGCCCCGAAGCCGAGAAGTGCTGCAAAATGATGCACCTCTCTGGGCTCCGCGCTTTCCAGAACCAGCGACACGCTCGTCCGCTTCTTTGTCACAACCAGGTGATGGTTGACCGCAGCCACAGCCAGAAGCGACGGGATCGCAACATGCGTCTCATCGACACCGCGGTCGGACAGAATCAGGATGTTGGCATTCTCCCTGAACGCGCGGTCGACGTCGATATACATGCGCTCGATCGCCTTCTCAAGGCTGGTGTTCTTGTAGTAGGTCATCGGGATCACTTCGACCTTGAAGCCCGGGCGCTTCATGTTCCGAATCTTCATCAGATCGGTGTCTGTCAGAATCGGATTGTCTACCTTCAGCATCTCGCAGTTTTCCGGCTTCTCCTCGAGGAGGTTGCCGGACTTGCCCAGATAGACAGTTGTCGATGTAACAATTTTCTCGCGGATCGCGTCAATCGGCGGATTGGTAACCTGCGCGAAAAGCTGCTTGAAGTAGTCAAACAACGGGTGATATGTCTTTGCAAGCACTGGAAGCGGCGTATCGACACCCATCGCGTCGATCGGCTCATTTCCGGTCAGGGCCATCGGCAGAATGGAGGTCTTGACCTCCTCATAGGTATAGCCGAAGGCCTTCTGCATCTTCTGCAGCATGTCCTCCCCGTACCGCGGCACTCTCTGATTCGGAATCCTCAGATCCTTCAGGCTGACCATATGGGAATCGATCCACTCGCCGTACGGCTGCGCACAGGCATAGTGCTTTTTCAGCTCGTCATCGTCGATCACACGTCCCTCTATGGTGTCAACCAGCAGCATCTTGCCCGGATGGAGACGTTCCTTGACCACGATCTTTTCCGGCGGAATCGGCAGCACGCCGACCTCCGAGGAGAGAATCAGGGTATCGTCATCCGTGATCAGATAGCGGGACGGACGCAGGCCGTTCCGGTCGAGTACAGCGCCCATCATATCGCCATCTGTAAATATGATGGAGGCTGGGCCGTCCCACGGCTCCATCATCGTTGCGTAGTACTGATAAAAGTCCTTCCGCCTCTGGCTCATCGCACTGTTGTTGTCCCATGGCTCCGGGATCGTGATCATGACAGCCAGCGGAAGCGGCATCCCGCTCATGACCAGGAATTCCAGCGTATTGTCCAGCATCGCAGAATCCGAACCGCCCTCCTTGATTACCGGAAGGACCTTCGCCATCTGATCCTCGAGGTACGGAGACGCCATATTCTCCTCGCGTGCCTGCATCTTGTCTGCATTTCCCTTGATGGTATTGATCTCTCCGTTATGGACAATGAAGCGGTACGGATGCGCCCTCTCCCAGGACGGATTGGTGTTCGTCGAGAATCTGGAGTGCACGATCGTGATCGCGGACTCAAAATCCTCGTCCTGCAGATCCTTGAAGAACGTGCGCAGCTGTCCGACCAGGAACATGCCCTTGTAGACAATGGTTCTGGAGGACAGTGAAAGAACATAGGTTGTCTCCGAGCTCTGTTCGAACAGCCGCCTGACGACATAGAGGCGGCGGTCAAAATCCAGCCCCTTCGCGACGTTCTTCGGCTTCTCGATGAACGCCTGCCAGATATCCGGCATGCAGGAAAGCGCCTTGTGTCCCAGAACCTGCGGACAGATGTCGACCTTTCTCCAGCCCAGGAACTTCAGGCCCTCTTTCTGCGCGATGGTCTCGAACATCTTCTTCGCACGGTTTTCCGCAAACTCATTCTGCGGGAAGAAGAACATGCCGACGCCGTATTCCCTCTCTCCGCCGATGCTGATCCCGAGTCCTGAGCAGACTTTCTTGAAGAACTTGTGCGGAATCTGGGTCAGAATACCGACGCCGTCTCCCGTTTTTCCCTCCGCGTCCTTCCCGGCGCGGTGCTCCAGATGCTCGACAATTGTCAGAGCATGATTCACGGTCTCGTGGCTCTTTTTCCCCTTGATGTTTACACAGCAGCCGATTCCGCAGGCATCATGCTCAAAGCTTGTGTCATACAGTGGCGACTGCGGCAGATCTTTTCTTACGTCAAACATGCAGATCCTCCCTGTGATGATGCGGGTATGCCCCACATGGGATGTTTACAACAAAAAAGGACGCAAAGAAGCCCTTGCTGACGCTTCTTTGCGACCTTTTCCGTACTATACACCAATTATTTTTGTTTGTAAACCATATCCGAAGAATTTATACAAGGGCAGGGCTCACTGCGCCGCGACAGGTGCCGGTGCTTCAGCCCTTCTCTGCTCCAGAATCTTCGTGCACGCAACATACTTTGTCGCCAGGCAGAGCAGCTCGGTTGCCGTCTTCAAATCATTAAGCGGCGGGAAGGACGGCGCGATCCGGATGTTGGCGTCATGCGGATCGACACCGCCCGGATAGGTCGCCCCTGCCGGTGTCAGAACAACGCCTGCCTTCGCGCACTTCCGGACAACCTCCTTCGCGCAGCCGTCCATCGTATCAAAGGAAATGAAATAGCCGCCCTTCGGATTTGTCCACTTCGCGATCCCCAGTCCACCGAGCTCTTCCTCGCAGATCTTCTCAACCATCTCGAACTTCGGACGCAGGATGTCGGCATGCTTTCGCATGTGCTCGACCATCCCGTGGATATCCTTGAAGAACCGGACATGGCGCAGCTGGTTGACCTTATCGTGTCCGATGGTCTGCACCTTGAGCTGCTGCTTGACGTCCTCCAGATTGTTGAGGGAGGTCGCCATCGCCGCGATGCCCGATCCCGGGAAGCAGACCTTGGAGGTCGACGCAAACTTGTAAACCAGGTCCGGATTGCCCGCCCGCTTGCACTCGGCAAGGATCTCAATCAGATGGTCCTGGTCGTGGTCATACAGATGATGGATGGTGTAGGCATTGTCCCAGTAGATACGGAAGTCCTTCGCCGCAGGCTTCAGGCGCGCAAAGCGGCGGACTGTCTCGTCAGAGTAGGAATTTCCGGTCGGGTTGGAATACTTGGGAACACACCAGATTCCCTTGATGGACTCGTCGGAGGACACCAGTTCCTCGACCATATCCATGTCCGGTCCGGTCTCCAGCATCGGCACGGAGACGTTCTCGATTCCAAAGTACTCTGTGATACGGAAATGTCTGTCATACCCCGGCACCACGCAGAGAAACTTGACCTTGTCGAGCTTGCACCATGGTGTGTTGCCCATCACGCCGTGGGAATAGGAGCGCGAAATCTGATCATACATGACATTCAGGGATGAATTCCCATAGATGATCAGATGATCGTACGGGACCTCCATCATATCGCCCATCAGCTCCATCGCCTCCGGGATGCCTGTCAGGACGCCATAGTTGCGGCAGTCGGTCCCGTCCTCGCAGCGCAGGTCGCTGTCGGAGCTGAGCACATCCATCATGCCCATGGACAGATCAAGCTGTTCCACACAGGGCTTTCCTCTTGACATATTCAGCTCGAGTCCCAGCCCCTGGATCTTTTTGTACTCAGCCTTGAGTTTTCTTTCCAGTGCCTCCAGTTCCTCGTTGCTCATCTCAGAATACGGTTTCCTGCCTTCACTCATCGCGTCTCTCCAATCTTCTGTGTCTGCGGTTCATTCCAGGTGCTGCATCCGCCGTGCGGGCATCCCCGCAGTGATCTGCCCGGCATGCGATATCCAGCAGCCCTTGCGAATTATCATAATCACCGGTTCTTCATTTGTAAACTGGAAATTCGACGATATCGCCGCATTGCAGATGCATCCGTCTGTTGTCAGAGATTCCAGCAACGGCGGCTGCCGGTCCTGAAAGCATGCGTTAATGCGGCACGGACAGCCGGCCAACATACGGGCGGCTGCTTGCCAGAATCCCCGGCGGGCTGTAGACTGAACAAAAGAAAGCAGAAAACAGTTCAGGAGAATCATTCATGATACAGAAATCAAGATCAGGACATACATTCAGACGCTGCAGCGTGGCCGGATGCGTCTGCCTGCTTGCTGCCTGTGCCAGTCTGGGTCTGACTTTCCCTGTGCAGGCCTCCGACCAGCTGCTGATCGGTGTCGGCAGAAGCGGTGTGGTTTCCGGCCCCCGCACCGTTGAAGCGTACGCAGGAATCGTCGACAGCGACAGCGCAGATACAGCCGGTGCAGACAATGCAGGCGCAGGCGGTGCCGGCAAAAACAACACAAGCGCAGGGACTGGCACCGAGGCGGATGGAAGCAGCCTCAGCGACACTTCCCTGGGCGGTGCCGGCTACAATGGCGGCCCGACGATGCTCGGCTCCGGCAGCACGCTCACGGTGGAGAATACGCGGGATGAATATGAGTGGGTCAAGACCAACATGGCCGGCCGGTTCTACCCGTATGTCATCGTCCATGCTGAGGGGAATCCGAACGTGATTCATTTTCTGTATGAATACGGGCACGATTTCAAGTCTCCGGCATCCTTCCACTATACAGACGAAGAAAAGAAGACCTTCACCGATACAGAAAAATCGGGTGCCGCCAGGGTTCCGCTGATCATGCAGTGGGATTACCGCTGGGGCTTTAACTGGTACGGAGGAGGCCCGGCCGGGCTGACGGCCTGCGCCCCGACCTGTATGACGATGATCGGGCTCGGGCTGACTGGGAAGGAGACCTACACGGTTCCGGCGATGTGTTCCTATTCCGAGGGAAAGGGCTACTGGGTAAGCGGCCAGGGCACCTCCTGGAGCCTTGTGACCGATGCCTTCCCGGATGACCCGATTACATGCCAGCAGACCTCTGTGGATGAAGGGAGCATCGCGTCGGCTTTGAATGCCGGAAACCCGGTCCTCATCAATGTCGGGGTCGGAAAGTTCTCGGCGGTCGGACATTTCATGGTGCTGACCGGCGTGGACAAGGACGGGAACTTCATTCTGAACGACCCAAACAACCTTGAGAACAGCTCAAAGACCTGGGCGTGGGCTGATCTTGCCTCCGAGATTCAGGCCGCCTGGACCTACGCGCTGCGTCCCTCCTGAGCATGAAAACGGCTGCAGGCATCATGATATGCCGCCTCCAAGCAGGCAGCACACCGTCACGCCGCAGCCGTTTTTTCTACCTGGCCGAATCCTCTCACGCCTCGTCCGGCGCGTCGATCATCGCAATCCTTCTCTTGTGCCGCTCCTCCTCCGAGAAAGGCGTATTCAGGAAGGTATCTACAATCCTGCAGGCAAGCCCGGCTCCGAGGACTCTGCCGCCCATTGCCAGGATATTCGCGTCATTGTGCTCCCTGGTTGCAGCCGCCGAGAAGCAGTCCGAGCAGAGTGCTGCGCGGATCCCCTTGTAGCGGTTCGCCGTGATGGAGATGCCGATCCCGGTTCCACAGATCAGGATCCCCTTCTCACTCTCACCTGAGAGGATGCTCTTCACAACCTTCTTTGCATAGATCGGATAGTCGGTTGATTTCGTGTCATAGGTTCCGAAATCCTTATACGCGATTTTCTGTTCATCCAGATGCTTCTTCACTTCCTGCATCAGCTCAAATCCGCCGTGGTCACACCCAAGCGCTATCACAATTCCGCCTCCTTCAAGCACGCCGTATAGCTGTGGCAGAGGCGTACTGCCTCTGCCACCCTGTGGTCATTCTCTGTTTTCGATGTTCGCTCAGCCAAGAAATGCCTTGACCTGCTCGTACACGCCCTCGCCGTCGAGCTTGTACTTGTGGAGCAGCTCGACAGCCGGCCCGGACTCGCCAAACTGGTCATCGACGCCAATCCGCGCGAGCTTCGTCGGCAGCTTCGCCGAAAGAAGCTCCGCAACTGCCCCGCCAAGACCGCCTGCGATAAATGCCTCCTCTGCCGTCACGACCCTTCCTGTCTTCGCCGCGCTCTTCAGAATGATCTCCTCATCGAGCGGCTTGATCGTATGGATGTTGATGACCTCGGCGCTCACGCCGTCCTGCGCCAGCCTGTCTGCCGCTTCCAGCGCGGAACCGACCTCCAGCCCGGTTGCGACGATGGTCACATCGCTGCCCTCGCGGAGCAGAACGCCCTTCCCGAGCTCGAACTTGTAATCCGGTCTGTCATTGATCACCGGTACAGCCAGACGGCCGAATCTCAGATAAACCGGTCCCTTGTGTTCATAGGCTGCCTCGACTGCCGCCTTCGCCTCGATGTCATCGCTCGGGACAACAACCGTCATACCCGGGATCATCCGCATCAGCGCGATGTCCTCCAGGCACTGATGGGTCGCGCCGTCCTCACCGACAGAGATGCCGGCATGGGTTGCGCCGATCTTCACATTCAGGTGCGGATACCCGATGGAGTTGCGAACCTGCTCAAAGGCACGGCCGGCTGCAAACATGGCAAATGTCGATGCGAACGGCACTTTCCCGGTTGTTGCGATCCCGGCCGCGATTCCCATCATGTCCGCCTCCGCGATGCCGCAGTCAATGTGGCGCTCCGGGAAGGCCTTCTTGAAGGTTCCGGTCTTGGTTGCGCCTGCGAGGTCAGCATCCAGGACAACGACATCGTCGTGTTTCTTTCCTAGCTCGACAAGCGCGTTGCCGTAGCTCTCTCTCGTTGCAATCTTCTTTACTTCTGGCATAATGCTTCCCCCGCTTTCTCAAGTTCTTCCATACCCTGCGCATACTGCTCATCGTTCGGAGCCTTGCCGTGCCAGCCTACCTGGTTTTCCATGTAGGACACGCCCTTGCCCTTGACCGTCTTCATGATGATCGCGGTCGGCATCCCCTTCGTCTCACGTGCCTCCTTGAATGCTGCACGGAGCTGATCCATGTCATTGCCATCGGCAACATTGATCACATGGAAATTGAAAGCCTCAAACTTCTTGTCGATCGGGTACGGAGAGCAGACTTCCGTGATCGGCCCGTCAATCTGGAGATTGTTGTTGTCCACAATGACACAGAGGTTGTCCAGCTTGTGGTTTCCTGCGAACATGGAAGCTTCCCAGACCTGGCCCTCCTCCAGTTCGCCGTCGCCCAGCAGGGTGTAGACCCTGTAGCTGTCCCCAGAAAGCTTTGCGGACAGCGCCATACCGACCGCTGCCGAGATGCCCTGTCCCAGGGATCCCGAACTCATGTCAACGCCCGGCGTATCCTGCATGCACGGATGGCCCTGCAGGCGGGATCCGACATGTCTGAGTGTGGAAAGCTCCTCAACCGGGAAGTATCCTCTGTGTGCCAGTGCGCTGTAATAGCCCGGCGCCGTATGTCCCTTGGACAGGACAAAACGGTCACGATCCGGCTTGTCCGGATGCGCCGGATCAATGTTCATTTCCTCAAAATAAAGGTATGTGAACACGTCCGCCGCAGAGAGGGATCCACCCGGATGACCTGATTTTGCCGCATGTACCGCAGTCAGAATGCCCTTGCGGACCTCGACCGCCATCTTCTGTAACTCCAGCGTTGTCATATTGACTCCTTTCTTCGTCCCTGTCGGGCTGGTATCCATCAACCCTTCTTTGTCTGCCCGTAGTAAGCGTTTTTCCCGTGCTTCCTCAGGAAATGCTTGTCCAGCATATACTGCGGTGCCGGAACGCTGTTTCTGTCAATCAGCTCCGTCCGAACCGCCATCTTCGCGACTTCCTCCAGGACAACCGCATTGTGAACAGCCTCTGCCGCGTCCTTGCCCCAGGTGAACGGGCCATGATGCGCGCAGACGCAGCCCGGAACATACATCGGGTTCTTCCCGCGGAAGGTCTCGATGATGACCTTGCCTTGCTCAATCTCATAGTGCCCCGGCTCCCCGGCGACTTCCTCCGCCGTCATGACTCTGCAGCACGGGATCTCGCCATAGAAATAATCAGCGTGCGTGGTTCCGTATGCCGGAATCGCCCTCTCTGCCTGCGCCCAGGACGTTGCCCACGGAGAATGTGTGTGGACGACACCGCCGATCTCCGACCACGCCTTGTACAGCTCCAGATGCGTCGGCATATCGACAGACGGTTTGTAATCGCCTTCCACAACCTTTCCGTCCAGATCCACGACCACCATATCTTCCGGTTTCATGGTTTCGTAGGAGACGCCGCTCGGCTTGATGACAAACAGTCCGCTCTCCCGGTCAATCCCGGAAACGTTCCCCCATGTGAAGGTGACAAGTCCGCGCTTTGGCAGCTCCATGTTTGCTTCAAATACCTGCTTTTTCAGTTCCTCCAGCATATACAGCTCCTTTTCCTTTTGCCGGCTCGAGTTGTGCGTACCAATTTGAGAATGTGCACGCTTTTCCGGTCAGTTGATGCAATACAACTTTAAGCCTATTAAACCACAAAAATGGCTGCGGGTACAGAGGAAACTGTCGAAATCACGAAATTCGCCACTTTCAACTGTCTCGCAGCCGCCTGATTGACCGACTGTACAGCTTTTCTGCCGTTCCCACACGCGAAACCCGGCATGGGGGCACATGGACGGCAGCCATCTGCCGCTGACATGCACGGCCTTCGCCCTGCGCCGCGTCTGAAAAACTGGTCACACCGTCTGCTCTTCACGCATCTTCTGGAACTCTCTCAGCTTCCGAACCTGCTGCGCGGTCAGATTCGTCGGCACATCAATCTGCATCACGAGATACAGGTCTCCGCGCTTTGAAGGACTGGTTCTGCTCCTTGCGCCCTTGCCCGGCAGGCGGAACCGTTTGCCGCAGGGTGTCCCTGCCGGAATCCGGAGCATCACATGCTCCGCCTCCGGCGTCGTCACCTTGACCTCGCCGCCGAATACCGCAGTTGTGAACGGAACCTTGATGTTGCCCTCGCGGTCCAGCTTCTCCACACGCTGCCCGGCATCCTGACTGCCAAAGCCGCCGAAACCGTCCTCCGCGCTTGAGCCGGAACGGAACCCGCTTCCGGAACCAAAGCCTCCAAATCCACCGAAACCGCTCCGCCTGCCGCCATCGGAACTGAAACCTCCGAAGCCGCTGTCACCTCTGCCGCCGCTGAAGAAATCGCCGAAGATATCTCCGAACATCTCCTTCATGCGGGGATCATTTGCATTAAAATGAAACTCCTGGTATCCATTGCCGCCATTCCCACTAAAACCGCCAAAGCCCTGGCCGGCAGCACTTTCGTCAAATCCTGCCATTCCGACCTGGTCGTAGATCTGCTTCTTCTTCGGGTCAGACAGAACGCTGTAAGCTTCATTGAGTTCCTTGAACTTTGCCTCCGCCTGTTTGTCTCCCGGGTTTGAATCCGGGTGATATTTCCGTGCAAGCCGGCGGAATGCCTTGCGGATCTCCTCGTCCGAAGCCGTCCTGCTGACGCCAAGGACATCATAGTAATCTCTCTTCTCTGCCATCTGCACTCACCTCTTTTCCCACTTACCGTTATAATCGCAATTGTTAGCACTGTCAATAAGAGAGTGCTAATTTTCTTGATACACCATCGTCCCTCTTCCGCCTTCATAGTCCAGTCGGAGGATCGCTCCGTTGATCATCGTCATGTGCGGAATGGTATGACCAATATCCGCCTCCCAGATCACCGGAATCTGCGGTGGCCCAGGCATTTCCTTCTGACCGACTCCGCCGAACGCCCGCTCCACCGCTTCATCGTATGTCATACCGGACTCACTTTTTTCAAACAAGGTTCGTCCCAGAAGAACCGCTTTCGTGAAACGGAACCATCCCGCGTATTTCATCTGAAGAAATGTCCGGTACAACATCTCGGCACTCAACGCAAAATTGTCAAAGTACCAGATGATCCCATCCTTCTCGCCGTACCGATCCACGAACAGGGAGGCCCCGTCGTAGGGTGTCCCGATCAAATCCTTTAGGACATCTATGCAGCCACCAATGCACCGGCCTGTTGTGTGAATTGCACCGGTATTCGATTTCCAGACCGTCGGTGTGTCAAACTGAATCCTCTCGGCAAGAAACGGCGCGCAGCCAAGATGCTTCTCAGAGGTCTCCTGAACCGGGTTCTCCCCCTTCAGAAAACGCAGATTATCCCGCAGATATCTGCTCTCGTCTTCCGGTCCGGACCAGTGCTCTGACTGGCCGTTTTGCAGCTGGCGATCTGCCTGTCCGATCCCGCTGCTTTCGAGCCCTGGCTGGCCGTCCTGCGGCCGACAGGCATCCTGCCCGGTCCCGCTGTTCCCGACCCCCGGCTGATCGGACTGCGTCTGGCGGCTGCCGGCCCCAGACGCACACTGAGTGCCGCCGCTGCTGTCGGGCAGATCGTAGCTTCCCGCATTGCAGCCATAGAGCGTCGCCACATCGCAGATGGTTGTATAGGGAAACAGAAGTCCCGTCGGGTCCGAAGCACCCATCAGCCACTTCGGATTCCGCTTCATCTGTTCAAAATCTGCATACGGAAGCATCTCGTCGAGAAAATCCCCGCCGGATGCCGCCATCACCATCTTCACCTCAGGATCCGCAAACAGCTCATTCAGTTCATCGCCGCGTGTCTGCGCATTTCCTCCCCGGTCACTGTCAAGTCGCACGGAAGCGGTCTCCCTGATCCGGTAGCCCTCCGCCCGCAGAGTCCCAAGTGACCGGTCAAAGCTCTCCAGCTTTCTGCCGACACCTGCCGACGGTGCGCAGACCCCGATCAGATCTCCCTTCCTTAGAAATTCCGGATACTTCATCGTTCATCTCTCCTGTTCTTCACCGTTATTTCTTCACAATACCACAGTCCTGCCTTGTCGGATACCCATCATCGTTGTAAACTAGGCATGGCAGAAAATTCATACCTTGTCCGGTGCTTGCCGGAGCTTTCAGAAGATTTCAGAATAGAGGTTTCACAGATTATGAGTCTCGTACAGAATAGAATCGTGGTGAAGGTCGGTACCTCGACCCTCACAAATGACTTAGGGCAGGTCGACCTGCGTTCATTTGACCATCTTGCGCTTGTCTGCTCCGACATCCAGAATATGGGCTATGAGGTCGTCCTTGTTTCCTCCGGAGCGATCGCCGTTGGCGTCAACAAGCTCGGCCTGAAGTCCAAACCCTCCTCTATGCCGCTCAAGCAGGCTGCTGCCGCAGTCGGGCAGTGCAAAAACATGTTCCTCTATGACAAGTTCTTCGGAGACTATGACAAAACGATCGGTCAGATTCTGCTCAATGCATCCGACATCGAGCAGGAGGAGAAAAAGGAGAATCTGACCAACACCTTCAACACCCTCCTGGAGCTCGGCATCATTCCTGTCGTGAATGAAAATGACTCTGTCAGCTACACTGAAATCGAGTCAAAAGACCGGCTCTTCGGTGACAACGACATGCTCTCCGCTGTGGTTGCTGTGCTGGTCCGGGCAAAGAAGCTTGTCATCTTCTCGGACATCGACGGATTCTATGACAAGGATCCCCGTCTCCATCCGGATGCGAAGCTTATCTCCCGCATCGACACCATCGATAAAGAGGTTCAGAAGCTGGCGGGCGGCGCCGGCTCCAGAAGAGGCACCGGTGGGATGCGGACAAAGCTCGAGGCTGCGTCTCTGGCTACCGCGAACGGCATTGATACCATCGTGACGAACGGCAAAAACCCGGAAAACCTGTATGATATTGTACACGGAAAACCGGTCGGAACCCTGTTCAAGGGGAGTACAAAGATCTTCATCTGACGAAGAAGAGGAGGCAGCCATGGTTCCGTTTGAAGCAGAAAAATTCAAACCCTACATGAAAACTGTTGTCCGACCATGGCTTCAGGATCATGTGAAAGACGGTCAGTTCCCTGGATGGGATGGAAACCTGATTCATTTCTATTGTGCAAAGAACCCTTCCGCAAAGGGCATCATCGTCATGCTCCACGGATTCTGCGGCTTCTTTGGAAAATACCATGAAGTTCTCTACAATTTCTATGAGGAAGGGTATTCCATCTACTTTCTCGAACTCAGAGGCCACGGACTGTCCTATCGTCCGGTCACCAACCCGTCGATGGTGGACATCGGCGACTTCGACGAATATGTCGAAGATCTGAAGAGCTTTCTGGATACCATCGTGATCCCGGACCAGACCGAAAACTCAGAGCTGCCGGACTATACGGCCCTCCCGCTTTTTTTGTACGCCCACTCTATGGGCGGCTGCATCGCCACCCTGTTTCTGGAAAAATATCCGGACATATTTCAGGCCGCGGTGCTCTCTTCGCCGATGATCGACATCAATTTCGGCTCTGCGCCGCGCTGGAAGGTCAATCTCACCGCGCTTGGCACAAAGCTGCTTGGCTGGAACGACCGCTACGTACCTGGTCAGGGAGACTTTGACGGAAAGCCCTACTTTGAAGAGAGCGGTGCCTCCTGCAAGGAACGCTATGACTACAGCTTCCGGCTCCGGGTTGCGCCGGAAAGTCAGGGCGCCAACACCATGAACGGATCCAGCTGCCGCTGGGCGCGCGCATCCCTCCGCGCCATCCGCAGACTCCGGAAAGACAAGTCATCCCTGACGATGCCCCTTTTGATTCTGCAGGCCGGCAAGGATGCCTATGTTGACAACCAGGCAGAAAACCGCCTCCGGAACGAGGTCAGGAATGCGCTTCTGATCCGCTTCCCGGAGGCGAAACATGAAATCTTCAATTCAGAGGGGAAGACTCTTGAGAAATACTACAAGGTCATCTTCCGCTTTTTGGACCAGTACGCAGAAGCCTGATCCTATCTGTACCTCAGCCTCTCCCTGCGTGTATCTGGCTCAGACTGTATCTCAGTCCCGTAGATCTGACAGGGCCGAATCTGCGAAGGACGGATCTGACAGGGACAGCTGTGGCCCATCAATATGCCAGCTCGTATGTCACGGAGACCTCCGCCTGGATCTGCAGAGTGCCTGCGCTGAGATCCGGAATGGAGCTGGCATTCTGCACCGCATCTGCCGTTTCATAGGCAGCGCCGATATCGGAGGACTGATATCTGGCTGACAGATCCTGGTATCCTTCTGAGATCGAGACCACCTTCCCGGCAGACGCTCCCTCGGCCTTCGCAAGGACGTCCGCCTTTTTTCTGGCCGCCTTCACGGCTTTCTGGAGCGCCTCCTCGTATTTTTCATCGTACGTTGAGCAGGTATAGACTACCCCCTCCACGTTGTTGACGCCGGCCTTCACGCTTTCTGAGAGGATCTTTCCAGCATCGGCAATCTTCTGGTCGGACACCTGAAGCGTTGTCCGCACCTGATACCCTGTCAGCTTCGGCTGTTTGTTTACATCCAGATTGTCATAATCATACTGAGGAGAAATGCTGTAGCCGGAAGTCTGGATGCTTTTGTCCTCCACGCCCATCCCCTTCAGCGTTGCGATCACCTGATTTACTTTTTCTGTATTCTCCGCCTGGGCTGCGTCTGCCTTCTCCCCATTTGTCACAATGCCAAACGTGATCTGTGCCATATCGGGAACTTCCATCACGACCCCGGTTGCCGAGGCACTGACCGTGCGGCTTTTTCCGTCAGCTGTCTCCGGCTGGCTCTCCGAGGCAGCCGCCAGTCCCGATCCGGCCAGCACCATGCCTGCCAGTCCCACTGCGGCTGCCGCCGCCCACATTGACTTTTTCATCTGCGCCTCCTTTCCGGGCCATTGCCCCGTCCAGTTTACAGTGCTTACTTTTTCGACATTGCAATCGTTCCGGTTCGCTGCACCTCCAGGATGCCGTACGGCTTGCACAGCATCACAAACTCATCCAGTGTCTCCGGCTCCTTCGCCAGCTCGATGATCATATACTTCATCGTCACATGCATAATCTTCGCGCCCATCACACTGCACAGCTCGATCAGAGAAGCCCGGTTCGTCGCCGAGTAGGAAACCTTGATCATCATCATTTCCAGCTCGACTGCCTTGGACTCCTCGAGCCGGCGTACCTTGATGACATCCGGCTTCTTGTTCAGTTGCTTTTCGATCTGGTCAATCGTTCGTTCGTCACCCGTCGATACGATAGTCATGCTGGAGACATCATGCTTGTCCGTCTCCCCGACGGCAAGGCTGTCGATGTTGTATCCTCTCCGGGCAAACAGTCCGGAGATCCCGGACAGGACACCGTCTTTATTCTCCACAAGAACCGAAAATATTCCCTTCATCCCTGTCCGTCCTCACTTTGTATTGTTCGCGCTGTCGATGTTCACAACCATCAGCGCCGCACCGTCCGCCTTCAGGAATGCATCCAGCCTGCCATCCAGTTCCTCATTGCTCCAGGCCTCGAAATACTGCATGTCATAGGCCTTCGCCAGGCTGTCATACCTGGGATAGTCCTCCAACTGTGTACCGAAGTAGTGTCCGTCATAGACCTTCTCCTGGTGTTCCCGCACCAGCCCGAGGTACCGGTTCTTCACGACGATGATCTTCATCGGCAGTTTTGCGACTGCAATGGTTCCCAGCTCATACATGCTCATCTGGAAAGCCCCGTCTCCGCAGACCGTGACGACCTGCCGGTCCGGTGCCGCAAACCTTGCCCCGATGGAAGCCGGGATCGAATAGCCCATGGTTCCCATACCGCCCGTTGTGAGGAACCGCCCCTCCTTCATGATGTAATTGTCAGCAGACCACAGCTGGTTCTGTCCGACATCCGCCACATAGATGGCATCCTTGTCCATCTTGTCAGAGAGGGTCTTGACGAAGGTCATCGGATTCACCAGCCTGTCGCTGAAAACCCTGTGGTCCACCGTCGTCTTCTTGACCTCCTCCAGCTGCGTGAGCCATCCGCTGGTATCAATCTGAATATCCGCCTCCAGAAGCTGGGCAAAGATATCCTTCGCATCTCCTACAAGCGGCAGCGTCGGTCCCATATTCTTCCCGATCTCCGCCGAGTCAATGTCGATGTGGATGACACTGACCTTCCGCTCCAGCTCGTCCGGCTTCGGAACCGCCCGGTCCGCCACCCGCGCACCGACGATGATCAGAAGATCTGAGCCTGCGACCGCCTTGTTCGCATAGGGCTTTCCGTTGTTCCCCAGCATTCCGAAATACAGCGGATGTTTCTTCGGCATGACACCGATTCCCATCATCGTACTGACCATCGGAATCCGAAACTTCTCGCAGAATGAACGCACTTCCTTCTGTGCCTGTCCCAGGATCACCCCGCCTCCGACGCAGATCAGCGGCTTTTTCGCCTTGTTGATGCTTTCGATCACCTTCTCCATCTGCTGGCGGTTACCCTTTGTGTTCGGCTTGTATCCCCGGATATCAACCGACTTCGGATAGGAAAACTCCTTCTTCAGTGTCATCTTCTGGATATCACAGGGGATGTCAATCAGCACCGGTCCCTTGCGGCCGGTGTTTGCGATATAGAATGCCTCCCTGAAAATCTGCGGAATGTCGTTCACATTCCGGACCAGATAGCTGTACTTGACAAATGATTCTGTCGCGCCTCTCATATCTGCTTCCTGGAACACATCCCGTCCCAGCAGCGTGCTCGCCACCTGTCCGGTGATCGCGATGATCGGAATACTGTCTGCGTAAGCAGTCGCCAGTGCTGTGATCAGGTTTGTCGCCCCGGGGCCGGACGAAGCGACACAGACACCAGGTTTACCGGAGATCCTGGCATATCCGCTCGCTGCATGTCCCGCCGCCTGCTCCTGCCGGACCAGGATGTGGGTGATTTTATCCTGATTCTCGTACATTGCCTCATAGAACGGGGCAATCGCGACCCCCGGAATCCCGAAGATTGTATCGACGCCCTCCTCCAGAAGACACTGCACCATCGCCTCCGCACCATTCATGGAAAGCTCCTCCTGACTCTGAACATGTTTAACAGACTGAGGCCATTATAGCATGGCGCCGTACAGATTGCGAGACTGGTAAAGCAGGCAAGGCTTCCTGTCCGCGCGAAGGACGCGCTTGAGACAAAGCCCGTAGCAGGTTTTCTCTGGATGCGGAAAGCGGCAGGCTTCTGCCGCCTGCCGCTTTCCATCGTCTGCTTTATCCTGGCCGCCTGTCAGGTCATCCGCCCTCCCGGATCGTCAACCTCTTCCAGAAACCCTTTCCTCTTTCACCCGCCTGTCTGCGTGCCTGACTTCATGTTTTACAGACACCTGACGGCTGCAGGAGCAGCCGCCTCCGCACTTTCCGCAGTCTCCGCTGCACCCGTACGGATTTCCCTTGCCGGCTTTCATGCTGCTCAGAATATGCCAGATCAGATAACCGGCATACCCGCCGATCGCTGCAATCAAAATCGCATCTACCAAAATTCCCATGTTCGAAATCCTTTCTATATAAAACCCGGAACCCAGTGTTGATCATTTCATCCGGTTTCAATATAACACCTGCGGCATTATTTTGGAAGTCCTGTCATACAAAAGTTTTTATCTTCGTATTGTTGACAGATCCAACTTACTTGTGTTAGCATTTGCAGACGAAAAGGAAATAGAAACGTGTTTCCAGGAAAGAGGTGAGGGACTTGAATCAGGTTACCATGAAGGTGACTGGAATGCGGTGTGGCATGTGCGAAGCCCACATCTGTGATGTGATCAGAAAACAGTATCCGGAAGCAAAGGCTGTTCGCGCATCGCATGGAAGTGATCGCGCATCTTTCCGCATAGAAGGGGAAGTCGATCAGGCGAAACTCCGGAACGCAATCGATGAAACCGGCTATCGCTGTGAGTCTGTTTCCGTCGAGCCTTATGAAAAGAAAGGGCTCTTCCACAGACGTTGAACAAGAGAATCCCTCTGCCTTCGAGATGCCATGGCAGGGAGAGCTCCCGCGCCGGGGAGCAGAAAGGAGCATATGATGCCGCTTGCACTATCTCAGACAGGTGACACGGTCGTCATCAAAGAAATCAAAGGCCGCGAGGATGTCCGTCAGCATCTGGTTGAGCTTGGTTTCATCACGGGCGACCAGGTTACCGTCGTGTCCGAACTTGCCGGGAACCTGATTCTTCAGGTCAAGGACAGCCGGATCGCACTGAACAGAGGAACAGCCAGCCACATTCTGGTGGATCCCTGCTGACCATTTGTGCATTAGTCTGCTGCAGGAAGAACTCATCTTCCCGGCTTATGTACAAAAGCTGAATTGAAGGAGGAGAAAATCATGATGTCACTCAAGGATGTCCCGGTCGGACAGACAGTCAGGGTCGTCAAAATTGACGGGGACGGAGCTGTCAGGAGAAGGATCATGGACATGGGGATCACAAAAGGAACGGAGCTCTACGTCCGGAAGGTTGCCCCGCTTGGAGATCCGGTCGAGCTCACTGTCCGCGGTTATGAGCTGACCGTCCGCAAGAATGATGCAGACATCATCAAAGTCGGTTGACGAAACCGCTTTTTTCTTTGCATAGTAGTTAGTTGTGTGCAACTAATTGTAGACCCATTTAATCCGGATTGATCTGACACGTTCGCACTGTCTGTCTTTTCAGACAGTCCGTCATGTCAGGAAATGGATCACCTGTTAAGCCCGAGAAGGGAAGTCTGCCGCCACAGACATCAGGATATCCGAGCGTCCGGACCAGACGGATCAAAACAGATGGAGGAACCTATGGCACTGAAATTTGCACTTGCCGGCAACCCGAACTGCGGGAAGACAACCATGTTCAACGCTCTGACGGGCAGCAACCAGTATGTCGGAAACTGGCCGGGCGTCACAGTTGAGAAAAAAGAAGGAAAGATGAAGGGAAAGTTCGGCAGCAGCGATACGATCGTCACCGACCTTCCCGGTATCTACTCGCTTTCTCCTTACACACTTGAGGAAGTTGTCAGTCGGGACTATATCCTGGGTGAGAATCCGGACGTCATCATTGACCTGGTCGATGCAACCAACATCGAACGAAATCTTTACCTGACCACTCAGCTGATCGAAACAGGTGTCCCGGTCGTCATCGCGCTGAACATGGCTGATCTGCTGAAAAAGCGCGGCATCCGCGTCGACACCGAGCGTCTCGGTTCCATCCTCGGCTGCAAGGTCGTACCAACCTCCGCACTGCATGGAGACGGTCTGGATACGCTTGCGAAGCAGGCGGCTGAAACGGGCGCCGAGAAGAGTCATGCTCTTCCGCCTGAAATATTCTCAAAGGAGCTTGAATCCGCTATCAAAAATGTGGATATGATTCTCCCGGCTTCCATCCCACAGCAAAAGCGCAGATGGTATGCCATCAAGATGCTGGAGAATGATTCCAAGGTCTCCGCACAGCTTTCCCTGTCTGACAGCCAGCTCAAGGTCATTGCCGCAGAGCGGACTGCCATTGAAAAGAAAGAAGATTCCGATATGGAGTCCATCGTCACGGACGAGCGCTATGCTTTTATCCAGAAGGTGGTGAAGGCTGCCGTGAAAAAGTCCGGTGAGAAACTGACCACCTCCGACAAGATTGACCAGATCGTTACAAGCCGGATCTTCGGAATCCCGATCTTTGCCGGGGTCATGTTCCTGGTCTACTATCTCTCCATCAACAGCATGGGCGGCTTCTTCACAGACTGGATCAACGATGTCGCGACGCCCTGGGTACAGGAGGCTGTGGCAAACGGTCTGACTGCTCTGCACGCGAACAGTGTGCTCATCAGCGCAATATCCGATGGCGTGATCGGCGGACTTGGCGCCGTCCTCGGCTTCACGCCGCAGATGGCGTTCCTGTTCCTGTTCCTGTCCATCCTTGAAGACTGCGGCTACATGGTCCGTATCGCCTTTGTCATGGACCGGGTATTCAGACATTTCGGTCTGTCTGGAAAGAGCTTCATCCCGCTGCTGATCTCATCCGGATGCGGTGTTCCGGGCATCATGTCCAGCAAGACCATCGACCAGGACAATGACCGCCGTCTCACCATCATGACAGCGACCTTCATCCCGTGCGGCGCCAAGCTCCCTGTCATCGCGCTGATGGGCGGCATCATCACCAGTTATTCCGTAACGGGGAACTTCTCTGCCGGCGGTTGGATGGCACCTATGATGTACTTCGTCGGAATCGCCGCTGTCCTGATTTCCGCCGTCATGCTCAAAAAGACAAGACCATTCTCAGGTAAAGCAGCTCCGTTTGTCATGGAGCTCCCGCAGTATCACATTCCGCAGCCAAAGACAGTTCTGATGCATGTCTGGGAAAGGCTGAAAGCATTCCTGAAGAAGGCAGGGACCGTTCTCTTCATCGCAACCCTTGTCATGTGGTTCTTGTCCAGCTTCGGGATGGAAGGCGGACGCTTCGGACTTGTTGACGACCCGAACTCCTCCGTCCTCGCAGCGGTCGGCAGTGCAATTGCCGTCATCTTCCGTCCGCTCGGTTTTGGCGAGTGGCAGCCGGTTGCCGCATCGATCTCCGGCTTTACTGCGAAGGAATCTATCGTCTCCACGATGGGTGTCCTGGCGCATGTTGCTTCTGACGCTTCCGAAGACACAGCTGTAGTTGGCCAGGCCATCGCTTCCTGGTTCCCAAGTGCGGCGGCTGCCTTCTCCTTCCTGCTCTTCAACCTGCTGGATTCCCCGTGCCTTGCGGCAATCGGCACCATGGCAGCAGAAATGAATGACCGGAAGTGGTTCTGGTTCGCGATTCTGTATCAGAATGTGTTCGCCTATGTCGCCAGTCTGATCGTCTATCAGCTCTGGATCCTGCGTGCGAATGGGTTCACGGCATGGACAGCGGTTGCGGTTGTCCTTTTGATCATCATGCTGTATCTGCTCTTCAGACCAGATCCATACAAGAATACAAAGACATACAGCAGAAGATCCGTATCGGAAGCAGTATAATTCCAGCATATTCACAATCTGCACTGTATTCACCCGGGAGATCCCACAGCCGGCCTCTCCCGGATTTTCTTTCTCTGTAATATTGCACTCAATTTAATTTGTATCCCCTGATTGACAAGAGTGTCTCCGATGTGCTAACATTCGTTAGAAATATCTAATAAAGTAAAGGAGAAGCGTTATGGGTGAGACTACACTACACTCTTCACGTCCATATCACACAACTGAATCGGCCCAGAACTATCTGGAAGCCATCCTGATGCTCAGCGAGCAGAAGCCTGTTGTCCGCTCTGTCGATGTCGCAAATGAGCTTGGCTACAAGAAATCCAGTATCAGCATTGCGATGAAAAATCTCCGTGAAAACAATCTGATCACTGTGACGCCGGAGGGGTATATCTACCTCACAGATGAAGGTCTGAAGATTGCCAGCACAATCTACGAACGCCACAAATTCTTTTCCTGCTGGCTGGCCAGTCTTGGTGTTGACCAGACGACAGCCGCTGCCGACGCCTGCAAGATTGAACATGACCTCAGCCCGGAGAGTTTTGCAGCGATCAAGCGCTATATCACAGAACAGTATGCAAAAGGGCAGAAGAACACTGCAACGGGCGCAGACAAACAGTAATGAAAAGAGAAGCGGTACAGCCTGAATGATATGCGATCCTGGCTGTACCGCTTCTTTTATACTTTCTCATAGCACGATTTGTCATGCTGTCAGGCTCCTGCATTATTCAGGAGCCGACTTTTTTTCATCATGCTTTCCTGTAAAAACACTGCTTGTCAATAGTTTTCCGCGTGAACCTCAAAGAAGGACTGCGGATGATAGCAGACCGGACATACATCCGGAGCCTTTGTTCCGACAACGACATGTCCGCAGTTTCTGCACTCCCAGACGACTACGCCGCTCTTCTCGAAGACCTCCTTCGCCTCGACGTTGTGAAGCAGCTTGCGATAGCGTTCCTCATGTGTCTTCTCAATTGCCGCTACCCTTCTGAACTGCTCCGCCAGCTCGTGGAACCCTTCCTCATCGGCATCCTTTGCCATGCGGTCATACATGTCCGTCCACTCGTAATTCTCGCCCTCAGCTGCCGAAGCCAGGTTCTCAGCTGTGTCACCGAGAAGTCCAAGATGCTTGAACCACAGCTTCGCATGCTCCTTCTCGTTGTCAGCGGTCTTCTGGAACAGTGCCGCAATCTGCTCATAGCCTGCCTTCTTTGCGACAGAAGCAAAGTATGTATACTTGTTTCTCGCCATGGATTCGCCAGCCAGCGCTTCCTGAAGGTTCTTCTCTGTCTTGGTGCCTGCGTACGGATTCTTTGCCATCTTCTCTTTCCTTTCTTGTTTTTGTACACTGGTTCTGCAGGTTTTCTCCTGCAGAGGGTTCACATCTGCTGTGACTTCATTCTAGCATGTACGAAAACAGGATGCAAGCACTTTTTCAGTAATTATTACTATTTTTATTGAAAGCACTTATCAATATTCTCTTTCCGTCCCAGTACAACCAGCCTCTGATTCGCAGTCAAAGGCTTAGTCGGATCAACGCCGGGAATCAGGACATTGTCCTCTTTCAGCGCAATGATATTTAAATGATAAAGTTTCCTGATATCAAGCTCGTGAACAGTCTTCCCGACCCACCGCTTCGGGACATCGATCTCCGCGATTGAGAACTGGTCATCCAGCGCCAGGTAGTCAAAGATATGGTTCGAGGCAAAGCGGATCGCCGTCCACGCCGCAAGCGTCTTCTCAGGAAAAACAACCCTGTCAGCTCCATTTCTCAAAAGGAGCTTCTCCTGCGCATCGGACGTCGCGCGGGCTACCACATATTTTGCCCCATAATCCTTGAGAAGAGCTGTCGTCTGAAGAGAGCTGAGGAAGTCGTCCCCGATTCCGACAATGCAGAAATCGTAATCATTCACGCCAAGGCTGGCAACAAACTTTTCATCGGTCGCGTTGCCGATCCTTGCATTCGTCACGAAGGGGAGCGCCATATCGACGCGCTCCTCACTCATATCGACCGCCATGACATCCTGTTTGTACTCTGTCAGCTTCTTCGCAACTGTCATCCCAAAATATCCGAGACCGATCAGCAGGATATTGTTCTTCATCCTTCTCTCCATTTCCCCGCAAAAGCGGCTCCCTGTAATTGATGTTTACCCTACGTTCAGATCCTCCTGCGGCAGGCACGAGGACCCGACCCTGGATCTTCTGAATGTCGCATACATGAAGGTCAATCCCCCGACTCTTCCGTAAAACATGAGGCCAATCAGAATCAGCTTCGATACCACGTGAAGCGAAGGCGTCAGGCCGAGCGTCAGGCCGACGGTTCCGATCGCGGAAGCCGTTTCAAAGAAGCTTCTCAGAAGAGACCGGTGCTCCATCGCACTGACCGCCATGCCGCCCGCCAGAAACAGTGTGACGTACATCAGGACAATGGAGAATGCAGCCCGCACAGTCTTTGCCGGAATCCGGCGCTGATGCAGGACGGTGCTGCTCCGCCGTCCGCTCATGCTCAGAAACGTCCCGACCACGACCGCGATGGTTGTTGTCTTCATACCGCCGGCGGTTGATCCCGGAGAACCGCCGATCAGCATCAGCATAATCATGATCAGGAGATCATTTTCCTTGAATTTCGTGAGATCAGATGTATTGAAGCCTGCTGTCCTGGTCGTCACAGACTGAAAAAAGGAAGCCAGAACCCGTTCCCCTGCCGGCAGCGATCTGTACTCCGCAAAGAAGAAGATAACAGCCGGAAGAAGAATCAGAATGACCGTGGTCGTCACGACCACCTTCGTCTGCAGGGTATACCGGCTGAAATGAAGCTTGTTTCTCTGCAGATCCCGCCAGGTGTAAAAGCCCAGACCGCCGAACACGATCAGCGCCATGATCACCAGATTGATCACGGCATTGCCCTGATAAGCAACCAGAGATGAGTACTTCTCCCGGACGCCCATCAGGTCAAAGCCCGCATTGCAGAATGCCGAGACAGAGTGGAACAGCGCGTACCCGGCTCCGGTGACAGGTCCGAAGTCCCTTGCAAACACCGGATACATGACAAGGGCTCCGCCCAGCTCCACCGCCATAACCATCTTCATAATATACAGCGACATCCGGACGATTCCCTGCACATTGTCACCGGAGATAGAGTCCTGCAGAAGCGTTCTCTGAATCAGAGAAATCTTGGAACCGATAATGACACGGATCAGGAATGCGGTGGTGATGACGCCAAGTCCGCCGATCTGGATCAGTGACAGGATGACAACCTTTCCGAACAGGCTCCAGTGCGTCGCCGTGTCATAGACGACAAGTCCGGTCACACAGGTTGCCGATGTGGATGTAAACAGACAGTCCAGAAATGGCGTTACCCTTCCCTCCATGCTGGCAATCGGAAGCATCAAAAGAAGCGCTCCGGCCAGAATGACCAGAAAAAAGCCTGCCAGAATAATCTGTGCAGATGTCAGTCGAAAGTTTTTCTTCAGCTTCATATCGAAAAATACCTGTTCGTCTTTTTTGACCGCTCATCGACGGCGTGATTATAACACATCGCCATACGGACTTCCATGTCTTTCCATATGGGCACGAACATGTTTCCCCTACTCGATTCGGCGACTCCGTCATCATCTCGTGCTCCACACTCGATGATGAGCGGTCGCCTGCACAAAAAGGAAGGGGCTGAAACTCCAGCCCCTCCCGCAGCTTCCGCCGCCTGCAGGCATTGCCGCTTCCGGATCGGGCGGCGTCCGCCATCCATGCTTCCTGTAATCTGTCAGGATGCCGCTTCTGTTACCATTTCTGCATTACCTTCCGTCTGCGAACCGTTCTCTACCGCCACAATTCTGCCGTCTCCATAAGGATTCTCATACGCATCCCCGACTGTCCCGCCAAGGTCGTCCGCAATGAAGTTGATCAGGGCCTGATTGTCCAGCATGAACTCGTCCTGCAGGATCTTTGCATCACCGAACATGTTATATCCATCACCCTGCTGCTTCAGCATATAGTTGTGTGTCGCCACCGTGTATGTCTTCTCCAATTCGAGCGCTTTTCCGCCAACTGTGACGTTTTTCACCCGATACTCTCCCTCATGCCCTGTCCACAGGCCATTTTCATCCTGTGTGCAGTGATCCGGGACGTCTGTATGGATCTCGTATGTCAGTCCTGACACCTGCAGGAACCCACCGTTCTCACTCGGAACCGTGCGGGCTCCCCACTCCAGCGCATCCAGGACCTGCTGCCCGGTCATCTCCGCCACACAAACCATGTTGCCAAATGGCTGAACCGTGAGGATATCGCCCTGTGTAATGTCGCCCGCCGCGATATTGGCCCGGACGCCTCCTCCATTCGCAAATCCGATGTCCGCCTTTCCCGCCGCCCGGTATGCATCCGCCACCAGATCGCCCAGGTTTGTCTCTGCATTGCGGACAATCCGGATCGGCTCACCTGCGTCATCAACCGCAGTCGGATCCACAATCGTCAGGTTCACATCCGTATGTCCCACGACTGTTTTCAGACTTTCGTCCAGCTTCTCCTGCGCCTTCTTCACCTCTTCCGTGACGGAGTTGCTGAAGCCAAATGTATCCCTCGCAGACCCTTCCAACCCCCAGGTCAGGAGCTGATTGCTGATGGTGCCATCCATCCCGAACCTCACGGTGCCGATGCAGGCCAGCTTTGTCCCGCAGGCGGTCCGGATCACATCCTTTCCGTCTTTGTTCTTCATCGTCACCTGATCGGTATCATGGCTGTGTCCGTCAAGAAGCACATCGATCCCCGTTGTATTGGAAATCACCTGGTCATAGCGCCACGGCGAAGCCGTATCCTCATTGCCGAGATGCGCCATGGCGACAACATACTGAGCACCTTCATTTCTCGCCTGATCGACTGCCTCCTGAACCTTTGTGTAGAGCTTTTCTCCCGTCTCGTCCTGGCAGAAATCATACACAAAGTTTCCGGCGTCATCCTGGAAATAAGCCGGTGTGGACGAGGTGATGGTCTGCGGCGTTGTGATACCGACAAACGCAAACTTGATTCCGTCAAATTCCTTGATGACATAAGGATTAAAGACCAGTTTTCCATCCTTATTGAAATTGCAGCTGATGTACGGGAACTTTGCTTTCTTTGTCAGCGCCAGGAACTGATCCATCCCATAGTCGAATTCATGATTGCCCGGGATGGCAATGTCATAACCTGCCGCATTCATCAGCTCCAGCGGTGTCTCTCCCTTCGTCATTGTCCCGATCGGTTCGCCCTGGATGAAATCCCCGTCATCCACAAGCAACGTATAGCACCCCTGGTCTTCATAATACTTCCGGACCTGGTACAGCCCGTCAAGGCCAAAATTCTGATCCACCCCGCAGTGGACATCGCTCGTAAACAGAATCACCAGATCCTTCGACAGTCCGCTCTCCGATTCTCCCTCCGCTGCTGCCGCCGGAACCGCCGTCAGAAATACCACAAGCATAAGTGACAGCAGATACACACTCAGCTTTCCTGCCCTTTTCATATCTCCGCTCCTTTCATCGGTTTTGCCTGCCTGCCGGCAGGCTCATTTATATCTGATTAATATAATTATACCGAATTAATATCTGATTTTCATCTATTAATTAGCACAATTAACTGTCTATATCTTTGTCTATTCTTCATATTTTCAATCTTTTCAGTATAAAAAGAGATCTGCGGATTTCTCCGCAGATCTCTGATATGAACCGAATCAGTGCAGCAGCAGAATCAGGAACTGACAGACCAGCACAACCGTGATCAGTGCGATTGGGTAAGTTGCCGCATATGCAGAAGCGACAGCCTCTGTCTTCGCAACCTTGATCAGGGTGCCGAGCGCCGGTGTGGATGTCATGCCGCCCGTAATGCAGCCGAGCGCATTCATCAGATGCAGCTTCACGACCTTCATCGCAACAATGAATCCGATGATCATCGGGATCAGTGTCATGAACAGGCCATACACAAAATAGATCGGCTTGAAGTACTCGATGAACTTGGAGCCGCCAGACACACCAGCCCCGATCAGGAACAGGATCAGACCGAATTCCTGGAAGGTCTTGAGTACCTCGCTCTTCACATGAAGCGAGATCGGACCAAGGTGTCCGAAATGTCCCCAGATCAGTCCGGCGATCAGCACGCCGCCCGTTGTGGTCAGAGAAAATGAAGTTCCGGCAAGTCCCCTCGATGTGAGCGGGATGTGAATCGCTCCGAGAAAAATCCCTGTCAGGATGACGAACGCGAAGGCACCAATTCCAAACGGATCAATCTCAACATAGTGCCGGTCATCCTTCCGTCTCTGCCCGGCCGACACATCCGTAATCTTCCGAACCTCCTCATCGATGTTCGCATGAAGAATCTTCGGGACGAGCTGAACAAACAGCACGACGCCGATGACACCGAAGATATAGGAGATCCCGTATCCAACTGTCACGGCACTTTCATACTCCGGCGCGACGGTCGCCTTCGCCGCCGAGAACGCCGGCGTGGATGTGAGAGCCCCGGAGAGCAAACCGGTCAGAAGCGCGACAAACTGCTTCGTGTCAGCCTCCCCGTTTCTTCCGATGAAGTAGCAGACAACTGTTGTCAGGCCGCCGCTTAGAATAATCACAACTCCGAGCAGGATATAGGACTTGAAATTCTTCTTCAGGTTGGAGAAAAAGCTCGGCCCCGCGATCAGGCCGACGGAGCAGACAAACAGAACCAGTCCACAGTTCTCGATGATCTTCAGCGCATCGGGGCTGAAATCAATCCCGCTGAAATTCATTGTGTCAGCCAGCTGCTTCGAATGCAGGATTCCATATATAATTGAAGCAATGAAGACACCTGCCGTCCCCAGCGAGACACCCTTAATCGAAATCTTGCCGATCAGATAGCCGCCGACAATAATTGCAAAGATACTCATCACGAAGAACGTAATCCCCGTGATGTTGATCACACCGCCAAAAAGACTCATCTTTTCCCTCCTGTTTCTGTTCAATCTGAAAAGCCCATTAGAGAGAATTGTAAGATATTTCAAACAAAATTACAAGAGACCGATCTTCCCTGCTCATTCTCTCAGCTGATTCCCGAAAATTCCCCGCGGCAGTCACTTCCCTGGAATTTTCAGCACGGATCCGTCCACGTGACACCTCAGAGTGCCATCAATGATGCTCATCTTGACGCAGGTCAATGATAACCGGTGATCCGTGAAGCGTTACATGGTTATCAGTTCGTATTCCCTTGTGCCCAGACCGATCTTCTCAGCGTGTTCCAGGGTCTCCTTCCACGCCACATTCGGATTATTGTCTTTGAAGTGCTCGTGGTAGTGGTGCCAGTCCGGTTTTGCCAGGTTATCGCCCAGCTGAGAATTCCGGATCGGCGTCTGCCGCTCGCACAGATCCACACAAGCCTGATCCAGGGCAACCGGATCAAAGGAAGCAAGCATCCCGACATCCGGAAGAATCGGAGCATCATTCTCCCCATGACAGTCACAGTTCGGTGAGACGTCTTGAATCAGACTGATATGGAAACAGGGTCTGCCATCGCAGACGGCCTGCGTATACTCCGCCATCTTACAGCCAAGAACCTCATTCGCATTCGCATTGTCATTCTCAATCGCATCAAAAGCGCAGGCACCGATACAGCGCCCGCAGCCCTTACAGATGTCCTGGTTGATATGCGCAACACCACGCTCGTAGTCGATCGCGTCCGAACCGCACTCTCTGGCGCAGCGATGACACTTCCTGCACTTTTCCTCGATCACATGCGGCTTGCCATCGTTGTGCTGCTGCATCTTTCCCGCTCGGCTCCCGCAGCCCATCCCGATGTTCTTGATGGTTCCACCGAATCCGGCTGCTTCATGCCCTTTGAAATGCGTCAGAGAAATGAACACATCCGCATCCATGACGGCCTCTCCGATCAGCGCCGTCTTCAGATACTCGCCGTTCCGGATCGGCACCTCCACCTCGTCTGTCCCGCGCAGTCCGTCTGCGATGATGACGTGACAGCCGGTTGTGATGGAATTGAAGCCATTCAGCTCCGCGCAGGTCAGATGCTCGAGTGCATTCTTACGGCTTCCCGGATAGAGCGTATTGCAGTCCGTCAGAAATGGCATTCCGCCATTCTCCTTCACAACGTCAGCCACTGCCTTCGCATAATTCGGTCTCAGGAACGCCAGGTTCCCGAGTTCCCCGAAATGCATCTTGATGGCGACAAACTTTCCGCCCATGTCAATCGATCCGATTCCGGCCTTCCGGATCAGCTTCTGCAGTTTTGCTGTCAGCGGTACGTCAACCTTCGTCCTGAAATCAGTGAAATAAACCTTTGCTTTTTCTCCCATCTGTCTGCTCTCCTATTCTGGCTAGTCTCGCACAGGCTTCCTGCGACATTCCGTATACGGTGCTCCGCATTCTGTTTCCCTGTTGTTTTTTCCGTCCGTCACGCTGGCTGCGCTTCGTGTGCCCACTCACCCTTCATGTGCCTTGATCTGGATATCAACGCGTTCCCGCTCCGGATGTTCCCCCGACCATCCATAGTCCGGCATTGTATCGATACGATACATATCGATCTGCGAGATCGTGAAATCGCCCAGGTTCAGGTTCTGCCGCATCCGCTCCGGTGAGGACGCTTTCGGAATTACCATTACGCCGCGCTGAAGATCGTACTTCAGACAAAGCTGTGCCGGTGAGACACCATACTTTTCCGCAAGCGATACAATCAGCGGATCCTTCAGCACCCGGTTCCTTCCAAGCGGGCTCCATGCCTGTACCTGGATTCCATGATCCTGACAGAACCGAAGCGTCACTTCCTGCGTATGACCGGGATGGAACTCCAGCTGATCCACGGCAGGCACCACCTCCGCATGCTCCATCAGGTTGAGCAGATGCTGTGGAAGGAAGTTGCTGACACCGATCGCACGCACTTTTCCTTCCTGATAAAGCTCCTCCATCAGCTTCCATGTATCCAGGTCCAGCTTTTCCCAGGCCCGATAGTCCGGCGACGGCAACGGCCAGTGAATCAGGTACAGGTCAAGATAATCTGTCCGGAGTCTTTCAAGCGACTTTTCAAACGCCGTGCGCACCTCCTTGTACCCCAGCTCACTCTTCCAGGCCTTCGATGCAATCTGAAACGCGCCGCGCTCCAGCCCGCTCTGTGTCCACGCCTTCCCGAGGGCCTCCTCCGTTCCATAGAACGATGCTGTATCGAAATACCGATAACCCGCCCAGATTGCCTCGCTGATCACCCGCTCTGTACCATCCGCCGCAGCCTTGTAGGTGCCGAATCCGATTTCCGGGATCGTCATCCCGTTATTCAGTCTGAACTTATCCGCCATGGTTCCCCTCCTGTTCCTGCCTATATTAACCGAAATATCCGTTTGATCCCTCTCATTTTACAACAAGAAGCCAAAGATATCACATACCTTCCTCAGGATTGATTTCAGGGGCCGCGGATGTCCCTGTCTTATGTCAGGCCAGGATATACTCCATCTGCCGCTCCTTGGTCTTCATCCCCATTTTCTCATAGAACTTCTCCGCAGATGTATTCCCTTCCCAGACATTGAGCGTCACCTCGTAACAGCCCAGCCTCTTTGCCTCCTCTTTCACAAAAGCGAACAGGCTCTCTCCGACATGCTGCCCCCTCATCCTCTCATCGACGCACAAGTCATCGATGAACAGAGACCGAAACGGGACCATGTTGTTGGAAAACGGCTGCTCCCGCAGCTGGCAGAATGCATACCCCTCGCACACGTCCTGTTCATCCGCCGCAACGTAGATCGGCTTTGCATCATTCCGAATCATCTCCCGGAGCTCCTCGTCCGTGTACTTTGTCGTCCCGGAAATAAAAATATCTGGCCGAATCTCTGCGTGAATCTGGAGCACCTGCCCCAGGAGCTCATGCAGTCTCGGAATATCCTTATCGACTGCTCTTCTGATTTGTATCATAGCGGTCCTCCTTTTGATCTCTTTCCGCCATTGCACCACATTTTCCTGAAGAAAGCAAGCTCCCGGCCGCCGGATAAAACCGACAGCCGGGAGCAGAAGGATCCCTCTTTTTATTCTTTACTCTGCATGCTTTGCCGCAAGATCTTTTTCCATCTGCGGCGCAATTTTATCAAGGTTGCAGAAGAGCAGCGCGACAAGACCGATTGCAAACAGGATAACCGGAATGATCGTGTACGCGCTCTTGATGCGGGCGATGGTCATTGCGGTCTGTGCAACCTTCTGCGCGGTTCGCTTCCCTTCATAAGCTGCCCACGCAAGTCCCCAGCCAACAATTGCGGAGCCAAGTCCTGCACCAACCTTCATGCCGAAGGATGTTGCCGAGTTTGTAAGGCCATCGAGCCTGACGCCGGTCTTCCACTCACCATAATCTACGACATCCGCTACCATTGCAAAAAGTCCGGCATTATGTGGGATTCCGCCAATTCCAAGCAGGATCAGTCCTGTGAATGCTGCGGACGCAGATGTCGGAAGGACTGCCATCAGTAAGACACCTGCAATCTCAACGATATAACCGATGACCATGGATCTCCAGTTTCCAAGTACCTTCACAATATACGGGTAAACCAGGTTGCCGATCATCTTCGGAAGTATGAAGCAAAGTGTCAGGGTTCCCATGAGACCTACGTTGCCGAGCACATCTCTTGCATAATAAATCCGAAGTCCATTATTCACGCCCAGCGCTGTATAGTTTACAACGAAGATCAACGTTAAAAGCAGGAAGTACTTATTCTTGAACAGATAGACAAACGACTTTCCGACAGACAGTTTCCGTGCTTTTTTCTTTTTCTCTGTATCGACGAAGGTCTGGTCAGCGTCATCTGCGATATCCTGGTTGTTGCGCTCCTTTGTGAAGAAAAATGTGATCAGAAGCATACCAACCGCAATTGCGCCGAAGATTGACGCCATTCCTGTCCATCCGAACCTTCCGACAAAGTTCATGGTATTGTAATTGATAAACAGGACCGTCGCCATCGTGCAGAAGAACCGGAAGGAACTCGCCTGTATGCGGTCTTTCCGCTCAGGGGAGAACAGGGCAAGCAGCGTATTGTACGCCAGGTTGCATGCCGTATAGACAACGGCCGCCATCAATACATAAGAGATAAAGGCGTACGCTACTTTTCCATTCGACGAAAGTGATGACGGAACGGAGAACATCAGCACCAGCCCGACACCCATCGGGATTGCAGACCATAAGATCCAGGGGCGTGCCTTTCCCCACCGGGTATGCGTACGGTCAATAATCGCACCCATGATCAGATCTGAAATTCCATCCAGCAATCTTGCCAGCAGCATCATCGTTCCAATCGTTGCCGCCGCAATGCCGACATTGTCGGTATAATAGACGGTCAGGAACGACCCCAAAGTCGTCCAGACAAAGTTACAACCGCCGTCCCCCAGGGCAAAGGCGATTTTCTCGCCAAACCCCGGCCGTTTTCCTGCATACTTGTTCATTGTGATTTCCTCCTCGTATGATTGTCCCTGTATGCCCTGCCGCACCACTTACTCCATCAGTTCTATTTCCATGAGGTCTATTGCTCCGCTTCCGACATATCGAAGATAGAGTTCCTGATCATCATCCCGGAACTGAACGTTCCCCTCCGCTTTCCTGAACGTACCTTCCGGTACAGTTCTGTCTGAAACTTCCGTTTTCACCCGGATCTCTCCTCTGCATGCCGTATCCGGTGCGTCAATCTCCGCGAAAATCCGGATCACCCCATCTGCATAGTTCTCGCCCCTCCTCCGGTAGCGGATCCGGATTTGATGCGTTTTTCTAAGATCGAAATACTTATATCCGATGATCGTCCCCGATGAAATATTGGATACATACCTTCCGTCCTCATCACTTGTCAGATAAGGAAAATCTGCCGCCTTGTTGGAACGCCCCAGAGAATTCAATGCTCCCATATGTCCATTTGTCAGATTGCAGCAATAGACTGCCGGATATACGCCCACGCCCGGAAGCCTCTTTGCATTCAGACCGCTGGTTGTCACGCAGACCTGCGGTATGGATCCATCTTCCTCAATGCAAATGCGCTCTGCGCAGGCCTGCCGGTTATACTGGGTGAGGGAGGTGTGCCGGTGATAGAAGATGTACCACTGCCCGTCAACCTCCACGAGTCCCCCGTGGTTGTTTCCCCCGCTGTTCAGCTGATCCTCTTCTCTACGCCCCCTGTATCCGACATCCGTGTTGGATATGATGCAGCCTCTGTACTGAAATCCGCTCATCGGCCTGCTGCTTGTCGCATAACAGAGCCTGTGGGTATGAACGGAGGAATAGACCAGATAATACATGCCATGGATTTTTCTGATCGACGGTCCCTCAAAGTACGGGTCCGCTTCAAATGAGGTCCCGGCCGCATACTTCTCTGATGGAAGAACGACCTCCGGTCCCTCCAGAACAGTCAGCATGTCATCCGCCAGCCTGACGACAGAGCCGCCCTTCAGATCCTGTGACTTGTATCGTGGAATATTGATCATGCAGGGCGCAAATCCGAAGTACAGAAAGTTTCCTTCCTCCGTACAGATGACAGACGGGTCGTACGGCTGGTTCTCGCTCATCACCCTGCCGTCTTTGTAGTGAACCTGACCATAGAACCTGTATGGCCCCTGTGGCTTGTCAGAAACTGCAGCATGGATGCTGTCCTGAAATTTGATGCAGTAGTAAAGGTAATACCGCCCATCCCGTCCCTGCACGACATCCGGGGCATACATCGGAAGCCTATCCGGATTATATGGATCCTGGTCCTTCCTGTAGATAACGCCCTCATACCGCCAGTCAGACAAGTCATCCGCAGGAGCTGACCACGTCACATAGTCCAGCTCACAAAACTCTTTTCCATTCTCCCGGTCATGACTGCCAAACAGATACAGCCTGTTCTGAAACACATGGGGCTCTCCGTCCGGAATGTGTTCATCCAGAGGGAGATATGGATTCATTACCAGATTTTTCACCTTTCTGTTCCTCTTTTATCTTTTCCTTCTATCGTTCTGCTGCAGACAAGTATAGAAGGTTCTCTGCTCCTTCTGCTGTCACATCCGGAATACCCACTGTCAAAATTGGACAAAAAAATTCCACCAGCTGCCTGTACGCCTGCTGTCAGCTGATGGAAGTGCTCTTCTCGAAGGATGGCTCTGTTTTGTCCCGTCACCTTCCCAACCCATACGACCTGTTCTGCACTAAATCACAGGTCATCATGATGATGCAATTCTTGAAACTTTCCGCTCCATTCAATCTGTTCTGCACTAAATCCGACATGAATGGTGAAATTCCCCTGCTCTAGTCTGAAAGCATGTTCCTCTTCATCAAAATACTTCAGATCATCGCAGGAAACCGGAATCCGGATGTCTCTGCCCGCTCCGGCTTCCAGCTTTACCTTCAGAAATCCCTTCAAAGTCGGTACCGGACACTTTGCGGTTTCCACATATACCTGCACAACAGTGGAACCGCTTCTTTTTCCGGTATTGCTGATATGGCAAAAGACCGCGAAAAACGGATTGCCGTTCCATTCCGTTTCTCCCGCCGCCTTCACATCGGACGGGATCTCCCGTCTGACCGATACATCGGACAGTGCAAATGACGTATAAGACAGTCCATATCCGAACGGGTACATGGCTCTGATCCCATCATGTGCAAGCTTCCGGTATCCACTGTAGTACTGATACGTCACCTCTGACGCTTCAAAGTCCAGCGCCGGCAGATCTTCCTCCCGCTGGGGGATTGTATATGGGAGCCTCCCGCCCGGTTCAGCCTCTCCAAACAGAACGCGGGCGATCGCCGTGCCGCCCTCCTGGCCGCCATATCCCGCCCACAGCAAAGCCGGCACCTGACTGATCCATTCGCCCGGGATCACTGCCGATCCGGATATCATGACAACGGCAGTGTTGGGATTGACTTTGCCGATTTCATTCAAAAGCTTCTCATCCCCGTCATGCAGGCGCAATCTTCCTTCCCGGTCCCCTCCGACTGAAGTTCCCCGCTCAGCCGTAAACTGGTCCTTCGAGAGTGCTTCTCCCTCATCCAGGTATGTCAGTCCTGCGATCACGATCACACAATCCGCCTCATCCGCAAGACGTTTTGCGTGGGCGATGTTATGCCCGCGGTAATAGATGACATCTGTCGTCCCGTTCACCAGCTTCATCAGCCCTTCGAGCGGAGAGACAACATGCTCCGGATACACTCTTGCAGAGCCTCTGTCTCCCTGGTTTCCTTCTTCAGCCAGCTCTCCGAACACTGCAATCGTGTGGAGCCTTCTCTTCGAAAATGGAAGCACATTCCTTTCGTTCTTCAGCAGGACGATTCCTTCCTCTGCGGACTGAAGCGCCAGCTCCCGGATCTCTCTCTTCTTCAGTCTTTTTCTTTTTTCCGATTCCATGGAAATCTTTTCAAAGGATTTCATGGTTCGGACAATACGCAGTGCCGCATCGTCGATCACAGCCTCCGGAACAAGCCCCCTTCGGACTGCTTCCACCAGTTTTTCACCAAAGTACTTGGTGTCTGCCATTTCAACTGTCTGGCCTGCCAGCGCAGCTGCGACTGTACCCTTCACGCCCCAGGTAAAATCGCTGATGAGGAATCCCTGAAATCCCCACTCCTCCTTCAGGACATCATGAAGCAGATATCGGTTATGTCCGCACATCACGCCATTGTAGGCGTTATAGGCACTCATCACAGCTCCTGCATGATCTCTGCGGATGCATTTCTCAAAATGGCTCAGGAATACCTCCCGTTCTGTCCGAAGGCTGTCACAGCGTACATTCACGCGGAAGCGCTGATTTTCCATCTGATTAAAGGCGAAATGTTTCAGACAGGCGATGACGCCGACGCTCTGAACACCTCTGACCATCGCTCCGCCCATCTCTCCGAGCAGGAAATCATCTTCCCCGTACGTCTCCTGTGCCCGTCCCCATCCCGGGTGATAGAGGAAATTGATGCAGATCCCGCCAAAGAAATTGGCTCCGAACTGCTGCGCCTCCTGAGCAATCGCCGTCCCGATTTCCTCCTCCAGGTCCGGATTGAATCCGGCTGCCCGAACCATCGGGACAGGAAAACAGGTGGCTTTCCCCCTGCCGCAGACGACACCTCTCGGTCCGTCACAGAATCTGATCTCAGGCACATGAAGCCTGTCATTGCCTCCCGCCGCGTAGGGCTTTTCATTATAATGTTCCGACAATGTTCCCTTGAGCGCTCCGTGAATTCTGGAGCGGTCAGCCCGCCCGCTCATCAGACGGACCTTTTCCTCAAGAGACATATTCTGCACAATCCATTCCGGCGTCATGACAGGAATCCTTTCAACAGATCAAGTGCCTCGTATCTCTCGTAATCCAGATACCCCCGTACCTCTGCATGCCCGGTGTTTCCACCATCTGATTTCCTGTAGCTGAGAGGCGTCTGGCCGGTCAGCTTCTGGAATGACCTGTAGAATGTCTTCTCCGAACCGAACCCACAGGCATCGATGATAAAAGGCATGTCATGGTCGGTCGTCCGCAAAAGCTTTCTGGCCTGCTGGACTCTCATTTCCTCAATGAAATCCCTCACAGACATTCCAAGTCCAGCCTTAAAGCAGCGATAAAGTGTCTTCTCCCCGACGCCAAACTCATGCGCCAGCAGCACACTCAGATGGTCCTCTGCCACATGCCGGCGAATGTAGTCGATCATATCCAGAAGCTCTTCAGACCCTGTTTCTTCCTTTTGCCTTCTCATAAGGATGTCATAATCAGCACCCTCCACCAGATCCGCTACCAGACTATACATTTCTCCACGAAGCCTGTATGCCGTCTGTTCCTTCTCAATGAGCGTACACATCAAAATCCTCGACACATGGTTCCGGATGGATACAATTCCCTCTTCCGGCTGCTCATCCTGATTCATACTGTTCAGAAAAAATCTGAACTGCCGCTTGTCCTCCGTCCCGCTTCTGAAAAGATCCGGACTTAACTGTACAAACCCGCAGAGATTTACCTCATTCCCGCCAACGATAGAATGCAGCTCCTTTGAGTTTACAAGCACGAGATTTCCTTCCGTAACAGATCCTGTCCACTTCTCTGAACGGAATGTCACCTTCCCCTTCAGGACCAGCATCAGTTCATACTCATAATGCCAGTGCCATGCGCTGAATCCAATGGAGGTAACAAATGATTTCCCGCGAAGCTGCGAGCCGTAATCGACACTCTCCAGCGTATATTTTTCCTGGTAATTATCCATCCACTTCCATTCCCTGCATCAGTTACACCACGCTCATGTGCTTCATCCTTGTAGGAGAGCTGAGGATATTACTTTTCATGTACAAGCTTCCCTGTCATATGATCGACATGAACCGCAATCATCTGTACGTTCCTCAGATCTCTTTGAATCTCCATGTCCACTTCCTCAGCGGTCGGATAGTACTTCAGTCCGATCGCCCTGAGTTTTTCACGGAGAAGATCACTGTCCGTGACCAGACTTGCCGTTCCGAACACGACAACGCTTGACACGTAATAAGCCCAGTCTCCCTCCTTACGCGTACCGGACGTCCAAACTGTAAAACACACTTTGGAATCCTTCTGGATCGAATCAATCTTATGCCCGGTCTTTGCGCCGTGGAAATAGAGCGTCTCTGCCGGCTCATCATAATAAAAGTTCACCGGGATCACATATGGATAACCATCCTCGCCATTCACGGCCAGGGCCCCGCGCTTCTCCTGATTCAGAATGTTGATACACTCTTCTTTCGATATCTGCTGCTTCTTCCGACGCATTTCACGAAACATATTCTTTCCTCCATGATTCATTCACCTGTGTTTTTTCATTGCATCACTTTTACCAGAATAAAGCAAGAGACCTCCGGCACAGCCCCCCGACATGGAATGTTTTCCTCTTCGTCTCAAATATCAGCGAGCATAGAGTCCTTCACTGCTTTCAGATCTC